>Ga0307414_10000052_pt1 | contig 126684 bp, 122 predicted proteins | sample DK1Ometagenome_FD_203804 | JGI IMG/M metagenome (GOLD analysis project Ga0307414, IMG submission 203804) | Maize rhizosphere microbial communities from greenhouse at UC Davis, California, United States - DK15-O-3 | ecosystem: Host-associated > Plants > Roots > Rhizosphere > Soil | place: USA...
TCAAGAGCATGAAGGACCTCACCAAATACCGCAACATTGGCATTTTCGCTCACGTGGATGCGGGGAAGACGACCACCACGGAGCGTATTCTCAAGCTGACCGGCAAGATCCACAAGATCGGTGAGGTTCACGACGGCGCTTCCACCATGGATTTCATGGAACAGGAAGCGGAGCGCGGCATCACCATCCAGTCCGCCGCCACCACCTGCTTCTGGAAGGGCCACCAATTCAACGTCATCGACACCCCGGGCCACGTCGACTTCACCATCGAAGTTTACCGCTCGCTGAAGGTGCTCGACGGCGGCGTGGGCGTGTTCTGCGGTTCCGGCGGCGTTGAGCCCCAGTCGGAAACCAACTGGCGCTACGCCAACGATTCCGGCGTTTCCCGCGTCATCTACGTCAACAAGCTCGACCGCATCGGCGCTGATTTCTACCGCGTCGTCGCCCAGGTCAAGAAGGTGCTCGGCGCACACCCGCTGGTGATGGTCCTGCCGATCGGCACCGAGTCCGAGTTCGTCGGCGTGGTCGATCTCCTGACCCGCAAGGCCCACATCTGGGACGAATCCGGACAGCCGGAAAACTTCAAGATCACCGACGTCCCCGCCGACATGGTGGACAAGGTCGAGGAATACCGCGCCGCTCTCATCGAAACCGCCGTCGAACAGGACGACGAGGTGATGGAGAAGTACCTCGAAGGCGTGGAGCCGGACATCGACACGGTCAAGCGCTGCATCCGCAAGGGCACGATCGGCCTCGCGTTCTTCCCGACTTACTGCGGCTCCTCTTTCAAGAACAAGGGCCTCCAGCTCGTCCTCGACGCCGTGGTGGATTTCCTTCCTTCCCCACCGGAAGTGAAGCCGCTTCCGGAAGTCGATGCCGAAGGCAACGAAACCGGCCTGTTCGCCGTCAGCGATCCGACCAAGCCGCTCCGTGCCCTCGCCTTCAAGATCATGGACGACAAGTTCGGCGCCCTGACCTTCACCCGCATCTACTCGGGCACCGTCAAGAAGGGTGACACGATCCTGAACTCCTTCACCGGCAAGACCGAGCGCGTCAGCCGCATGGTGGAAATGCACGCCGACGACCGCAACGAAGTCGAGTCCGCCCAAGCGGGTGACATCGTCGCCCTCGTGGGTCTCAAGAACGTGCAGACCGGCCACACCCTCTGCGACGAGAAGAACCCGGCCACCCTCGAGCCGATGGTCTTCCCGGATCCCGTGATCTCCATTGCCGTCGCACCGAAGGACAAGGCCAACGCTGAGAAGCTTGCCACTGCCATCGGCAAGATGGTGCAGGAAGACCCGTCCTTCCGCGTCGAGACCGACGAGGAGACTAATGAGATGATCCTCAAGGGCATGGGTGAGCTTCACCTCGACATCAAGATCGACATCCTCAAGCGCACCCACAAGGTGGAGGTCAACGTCGGCGCCCCTCAGGTTGCCTACCGCGAAACCATCACCAAGCCGGTGACGGACAGCTACACCCACAAGAAGCAGTCCGGTGGTTCCGGCCAGTACGCGAAGATCGATTACACCATCGAGCCCGGCGAACCCGGCTCCGGCTTCATCTTTGAATCGAAGGTCGTCGGCGGCAGTATCCCGAAGGAGTTCATCCCCGCCGTCGACAAGGGTTTCAAGACCTCCGTCGACAAGGGACCACTTGCCGGCTACCCTTGCTTGGACTTCAAGGTCACGCTCAACGAAGGTGGTTTCCACGCAGTGGACTCCAGCAACATCGCCTTCGAAATCGCCGCCAAGGCCGCCTATCGCCAGACCATGCCGAAGTGCGCGCCGCAGATCCTTGAGCCGATGATGAAGCTCGACGTCTTCGCACCGGAAGAGAAGGTGGGTGACGTGATCGGCGACCTCAACCGCCGCCGCGGCATGATCCAAGGCCAGGAGCCGACCCCGGGCGGTGTCCGGGTGAAGGCGGAAGCCCCGCTCTCCGCGATGTTCGGCTACATCGGCGACCTCCGCACCATGACCTCCGGCCGTGGCCAGTTCTCCATGGAGTTCAGCCACTACGCTGCTTGCCCGAAGAACATCTCCGACGAGGTGATCAAGGCGGCCAAGGAGCGCGAGGAAGCCAAGAAGAAGTAAGCTGCTTCGTAGTCCGTTTCTCCAAGACCCCGTCGCCCCCAAGGGCGGCGGGGTTTTTCTTCTGAAGAAGGGAGCGATCGCCTCGCTTGGAGAGCTGTCTTTGAGAATGGGATGTGCTTCCCATGTTGACGTGTTAGACACCGGCATGCCGGATGCGGGGAACAAGCGGGAGATGGTTTTCGTATACGGGACGCTGCGGCGCGGCGGATCAAATGCCTTCCGGATGAAGGGATCGAAATTCCGGGGCCCGGCTCGCGTGGAGGGTGAGCTGCACGTGATCAGCTGGTATCCGGGGCTCACCCTGAAATCCGGTGCAGGATGGGTGATCGGGGAACTCTACAAGGTGGACCCGGATCTACTTCGGGCGATTGATGAATTCGAAGGGCTCTCGGCAGGCGAGATCGAGGGCGCGCACTATCGCCGCGTGAAGGTTGAGGCTCAATTGCACGAAACGACGGATCTGGGGATCGCGCCAGTCTGGGCGTACGAGTGGCAGGGGCCGGTGGACGACAGCAAGCGTATCGTCACCGGCGACTGGCTGGACTTCATCCAGCCGCGACCCATGCCCGTATTCACCTGGGTGGGACTGTTGGCGACCGTGTCGATCTTCGTCACCCTCTACATCGGGATCCAAGGGCTGATTGCCGGTCGGACCTGGCACCTCGCGTTGATGGGCTCGGTCTTCCTTGGATCGCCGGTCATCGGAATCGTTGCCGTCATAATCGGCAACCGGCGCAGGGAACGGATGAACCGCTTGAGGCAGCTCTCCTTCGGTATCTGCATGGTCTTTTGCTGGATCGCTGTTGCCGGATGGGCGGTCGCGCTCGTGCGATGAAGTCGGCTCAACAGCGCAGGCGGCGGAATCCGATCACCGGGGTTTACCATGAAACTTCCGCCACCACCGGCCGGTGATCCGACCCGAGATCCGGACCTACTTCATGCCTACTGCTATGAGCCTGCATCGGCGCGGATGAAGGCCCCCGGAAAAGCACATGATCGATCGGCACCGCCACCACCGGATTTCCCCGCATCCACGTCGGCCCGATGCCATGCCCACGGGTCGAATCGATCAGCCCGGCCTCGAAAAGCGGCTTGATCCCATGGCACCAGCGCGTCGCGTTAAGGTCTCCAAGCACAACGACCGGCAGAGTCTCCTTCTTCACCTCCTCCGCCATCCTCGCGAGGAAGACATCGCGCTCCGATGCCCAGAAGCTCGTGCTTGGTGGCACCGGGTGGGCGCCAAAGAGGATGAAGTCACCCGCCGGCCCCTTCAGCTTTGCCTTCAGCAAGGGCAGCTCCAACTCGCCGCAAGGAATGATCTCTTGGGAAAGGATCGGGAACTTCGAGCAGAACGCGAAGCCGAAATTTCCTTCCACGGGATAGTCGATGGAATGCGGGTGGCTCGCCTTGAGCGGGCTCAACGCATCCGCCCAAACTTCGTCCACTTCCGGCAGAAAAATCAAATCGGGATCCGTTTCCCGGATCCATTTCACCGCGTCCTCGTAGCGGTTGTTCGAGGTCAGCACATTGAAGCTCGCGAAGCGCATCGTCGTCGAGAAGATGGGCTTCGTGGGATTGAAGAAGACCGGCGCAATCCGGACCACCGGCACCGCGAGGAACACCGCGGCCAATGCCGCCAACCGCCGTGCCTTCATGATGAGCAAGGCGATCACGCACAAGGCGAGCACTCCGGCATACTGGAGCTGGAAGTGATTGAAGAGGTCGAGCAGCCAGACGCGCCCTCCGCCGATCCACCCGATGATTGGCAGCAGTACCGCCAGCCCGGCAACCCGCGCGATGAAAGACCGGGGCTTGGGGAGCAGGAAGGCGCGGAGAGACATGGTGAACTGCCTAACATCATGGCAGCCGTCTCCTTGTCGGCAAGGATGCTTCGCCGCTAGCTACACCGCCGCCTCCACGATCTTCTTCCTCATCGCCTCGTCCGGCATCGGTCCGTGGCCAGCTTTCATATTATCCTGCAAGTGATGCAGCTTCGAGGTCGCGGGAATCGCGCAAGTCATCGCCGGATGGGACACCACGAACTTGAGAAGAATCTGCGCCCAGCTCTCGCACCCGATTTCCTTCGCCCAATCGGGCAGCGGCTTCCCGCGTAGCTTGCCGAAGAGTTCACCCCCGGCGAAGGGCCGGTTCGCGATCACCGCGACCCCGCGATCCTTCGCCATCTGCAGGAGCTTTTCCTCAGCCTCCCGTTCGCCGACGGAATAGTTGATCTGCACGAAGTCCAGCGTCTCGGCAGCGATCAGTTTCTCCACCGCCGCGTGCTGGCTGGCAGTGTAGTGGGTGATGCCGAGATAGCGGACCATGCCGTCCTTCTTCCAGCCGCGCAGGGTATCGAGGTGCGTCCCCACATCCTGCAGGTTGTGCACCTGCATCAGGTCGATCGGCTTCGCGCGGAGCTTCTTCATGGACGCTTCCATCTGCGCGATCCCTTCCGCCTTGCCGGTGGTCCAGACCTTGGTCGCCACGAAGAGTTTATCGCGCAGGCCGAATTTTTCGATCATGTGGCCCGCGATCTCCTCGGACTTTCCATACATCGGTGAGGAATCGAGCACCTTCCCGCCCAGTTCCACGAATGCCTTCATGATGGGTTCCAGCGGCGCGGCTTCCTTTGGCCGGACATCGAAAGTCTGCCAGGTGCCCATGCCGATCACGGGCAGCTTTTCACCAGTGGAAGGGATCGGGCGGGTGAGCATGGCGGTGGCGGTTTCTTCAGCGGGGACACCGCCGGGAAAAGCGGCTGCACCGGCGGCGAAAATGCGGAGGCTGTCGCGACGGTTCATAGCCGGAACCATGGCACGCTCCCGCAGCTTGTCGAATCGTCTCCGGGACCGCGGAACTCCAGTTCCGCAGAACGGTCCCTGAATGCCCGCCACCAAGGGCACGTAGTCCCGCCTTAAGGCGGAAGGCCTTTGGATTGAATCCTTTTGAAAGCCGGCTAAAGCCGGGACTACGTACGCTTGGTGGCGAGCCTTTGTGGACCATTCCCTGCCGCCCCCCGTGATTCCCCCATTTTTGGCGCTTGGCACCACCCTCGCCCCGCCTTCCACTTCCCGCATGGCGAAGGTGCTGGTGGGACTTTCCGGCGGGGTGGATAGCTCCGCCGCGGCAGCCCTGTTGATCGAGCAAGGGCATGAGGTTTCCGGGGCTTTCATGAAGAACTGGATCAATGCCGAAGGCCTCCCCGGCGATTGCCCGTGGGAGACCGATCTCGAAGACGCCCTCGCCGTCGCCCGGAAGCTCAAGATCGAGTTCCGCGTGGTCGACCTGATCGACCAATACAAGCAGCGCATCGTCGATTACCTCGTGGAGGGCTATCGCAGCGGCATCACGCCGAATCCCGACGTGTGGTGCAATCGCGAGATGAAGTTCGGCGTCTTCCTCGACTACGCGCTCGAACAAGGCTTCGAGTCCGTCGCGACGGGACACTACGCGCGGAAGCGGACCCTTTCCGATGGCCACGCGGCCATCCTGCGCGGTGCGGATCCGAACAAGGACCAGAGCTACTTCCTGGCGCTGATGACCTCGTTCCAAGCCGACAGCGCGCTGTTCCCGGCGGGCGAGTTGCTGAAGCCGGAGGTGCGTGAAGTCGCCCGTCGTCACGATCTACCCACCGCTGCGAAGAAAGACAGCCAGGGCATCTGCTTCATCGGGGACGTTAAAATGAGCGACTTCATCAGCCACTATATTCCCGACAACCCGGGGGAAATCGTGGACGTCACGGGAAAGGTGATGGGCAAGCATCGCGGCCTGCACCTCTACACCTTGGGTCAGCGGAAAGGCCATGGGGTCGCCTCACCGCGCGAAGGCATGGCCTACGTGGTGGTGGGGAAGGATCTGGAGAAGAACCAGCTCGTTGTCGGCTGGGATGAAAGCGAGACGCCCGGGCTCTACGCCAGCGATTGCGTGATCGGCAGCATTTCCACCATCGGTGTCAGCTTTGATGCACCGCGTTGGCTCGAAGCCCAGCCGCGCTACCGGGCGAAGGCCGAGCGCGCGCACGTCACGCCGCGCGAGGATGGCAAGCTGGACCTGCGATTCCAGACGCCGCAGCGCGCCATCGCCGCGGGGCAGATCTGTGCCTTCTACGATGGCGGCAGGCTGCTCGGCGGTGGCGTCTTCGAGTCGGTGCACTGATAGCGGAAGTAGCGCTTCAGCGAGAGGCACGGTTTCTCCAGAACCTGCCAGCTGAGCCACGCCGCGCCCAGGGAAAGCAGGAATGCCACGACCACGTAGAGAATGAGCGAGAGGATGGCGTTACCACCGGTCCAGGCACTGATCCATTGATCATAAAGTGTTCCTTTCATCCATGGATGGAAGAGGTAGTGGATCACGTAGAGCCCGTAGCTGAGCTTGCCGAGCAGGAGCAGCGGCGCGGTGCGGAGCAGCCTTTGCCAAGGCCCGGGGGATGAGATCGAGATGACCAGTGCCGAGCCCCAGAGAAAGGGGGCGAAGGGGATCAGCGAGATCTGGCTTGGCCAGATCAAGCCCGCGATGGCGAGCGCTCCGCTGGCGATGACGGTCGGCTTTGCCATGCGGCGGACGCTTTCCCATCGCGGCGGATTCCGGAAGGCGATCGCCAGCCATGCCCCGGCTGCCAAGGTATTCAGGCGGACCGGAGTGAAGACATAGGCGCCCACTTCGTTGCCGCTGAAATGCAGCGCGAAATGAACCGCCGGTGCAATGACCATGCAGGCGAGGCAAATCCATGCCAGGGTCCGGCGGCTGGCGAAGGCGACGAGGAACGGCCACAGGAGATAGAACTGCTCTTCCACCGCCAGCGACCAGAAGTGCCCGAGGTCGAAGCCGGCGGGATTCTCCAGCCAGTGGTCCTTCCACGTGGCGCCCAGATTCGACGCATAGAGCCAGTGCCACCACGGCGAGTCGTTCACCTCAGGGCCGCAGAGGAAGACCAGTGCCAGGGCGGCATAGTAGAGCGGGAAGATCCGTAGGGCCCGCCGGGCGTAGAAGACACCGAAGGAGCGTGCCGAGCCCATGCCGGAATCGAGAAGGATGCCGGTGATCAGAAAGCCGGATAGGACGAAGAACATGTCCACGCCGACGAAGCCGCCCAGCAGCAGTCGGCCCCACCACGTCTCCTCGGTCACCACGCTGCCCACCTCCAGGAAGTGGCTGAGCACCACCAGCAGGATCGCGAGACCGCGGAAGCCATCCAGCACCGGCAGGTGCTTCGGTTCAGATGGGACGGCGGAGCTCATGATTGGCGGTCGGAACGGCCCGCCGGGAGCTGACACCCGTACAGGAGAAACCGCTGTGCCGTCCTAGGCTTTGTGAGCCACGTTCCAGTTGCTCAACAAGTGGGAGTGCCGGTTCTTGTAGGTCGTCCTGAAAAGGCATGACCGTAATACGAACTCGGTTTTGTCTCCCCGTTTTTATACATCGGTCCGGGCACGCTGCCTTAACGGACGCACACAGCAGTCGATGGAGATTCTATGCCTTGGAAGTCTGCTGGCAACCCATTTCGCGAACGAATGCCCTACGCATTTTTTCGCGCTCCTGATGAAAGAATCTCCTTGTAAACGCGGGCGATGTTCTTCGCGTCATCAATGCCGCGATGAGCGCTTCCTTCGAAGCTCAAACCCAGCCGATCGAGTGCTTGGCCGAGACCGAAACGCTTCTTCGAACCGATGCTTTCGGAGAACTCGGCTTTCAAGTTCCGGTGGCCCGTCGTGAAGGGAAAGGGCACCTCATGAAAGGCGCAGTCTTTCTCCAATTGCTTCCGGTCGTAGTCGCCCCACGAGCAGAAATCCGGTTTTCCGAATCGCGCGAGCCAAGCGGAGAAAGCCGCGAGTGCATCGGCGAAAGCCGGGGCCGCATCGACGTGTTCCTGGGTGATCGTGGTAAGCTCTTTGCAGAATCCGGTGAGCAGGGGATGCCGCACGGGACGAATGAAGGTACAGAATTCGGAGAGGAGATTTCCCGTAGCGGCTTCCACCGCCACGCTACCGATTTCGATGATCTCCATTTCTTCGCGCGGGAAGCTGTTCTTGTCACAGCAGGTCGCCTCGAAATCGACGATGGCGAGGATTCCCTCGGGGGAGAGAGGAGCGGATTTTATTTCAGTCACGGTGTTTACCATTTGCTTAACCCGGCCCGCGAAGCCTTTCGCGGACTTCCATGAGCGCGAAGCCGAGAAGATTGAGCCCCTTCCATAGGGCGGGATTCTCGGCAGCGGAATCGTCGGCGGCAAGGCCGATGCCCCAGATGCGGTCATAGGGGCTCGCTTCAACGAGGACGCGATCGCCCGTACCGAGAAGGAAGTCCTTCAACTGCGGGTTCTGTGCGAACTTCGCGAGATTCCCCTCTACCACAAGAGGGAAACGCTTGCGGATCCAGGTCGCTTCGTCGAAGTCCCGGACCTTGCGACCGAGTTCCTTCGCTTGCTTTGGGTGGCCTGATTTCAGGACCAAGGCCTCGTTCTCCCGGTCACCGAAGAGGCGCGCCTTCGCCGCCATCATGAAGTGCTCGGCGGTAGGGTAGCGGACGCCTTTGATCGTGAAGGGAGACTCAAACCACTGGCTGAAGCATGACTTGGTAACCGAGCCATCCTTCGGCGGCGTGTGGCCCCAGAAAAGGAGGAACTTGATCCGCTCCTTTCCTTGAAATTCGGTCAAAAGTTCTCCGATGGATCGCGCCCTGCTCACGATGGATCAGTAACGGGTATACCACCATGAAACAATCTGAGAACATGGCGGGGATGAAAGTCATCTAGCAAATGGCAAGCGGCTTGTCATCCCCGGGGGCGCTTGCTTGCCTCGGCACCGGAAAGACCTCATGCTAGGAAAGCTACAGCTTGGGCCGAAGCTCATCGCGCTCACCGTGCCGATGTCGGCCGCGGTGGGTTGCGCGTGTGCGTTTTTCCTGTGGAGCCTGGAAGCGGTCACTCGTGTCCGCTTCGATCATCCGTGGCTCTTGTATCTGCTGCCCCTCGCGGGGATGGCGGTGGCATGGCTCTATCAGCGGCATGGCGGGGAGTCGGAGGGCGGGAACAATCTCATTATCGACCGCATCCATGATCCCGGTGGCGGGGTGCCGCGGCGGATGGCGCCACTCGTCCTGTTAGGAACGCTGGCCACGCATCTCTGCGGCGGCTCCGCGGGACGGGAGGGAACGGCGGTGCAGATGGGTGGCAGCATCGCCAGTGGTTTCGCGCGCTATCTCGATCTGGAGGGGCGGCAACTGTCCGCACTGTTGATGGCTGGCGTCGCGGCGGGCTTCGGCGCGGTGTTCGGGACGCCGCTCGCGGGTGCTGTCTTTGCAGTCGAAGTGGCGGTGGTGGGTCGCCCAAAGCTGGGGGCGCTGCCGCTTTGTCTCTTGGCTTCGTATCTCGGCGATTGGGCATGCCGTGCGTGGGGTGTCGGGCACACGCACTATCATATCCAGGAAGTCGCGGAACTGGCGAAAGCACCGGTTGCGACGCACGCGCTCCTGTTAGGAAAAGTCGTCGTGGCGGCGGTGGCCTTCGGTCTAACAAGCATGCTGTTCTCGCAAGCCTGCCATCGCTTGTCATTGGCGGGGAAGCGGTGGATTCCCCGGGCCGTACTGCGCCCCTTGGCAGGTGGCCTGCTCGTGATCGGGCTGTTTCATCTGGTCGGCAGGGCCGACTACCTCGGGCTCGGGGTGTGGTCGCCGGACCCGCATGCGGTGAGCTTGGTTTCCTTGTTCCAATCCCAGGAGATCCATCCGTGGAGCTGGGCGTGGAAGCTGGTCTTCACCGCGGTCACGGTGAGTTCGGGCTTCAAGGGCGGGGAAGTCACGCCACTGTTCTTCATCGGGGCCGCCTTGGGAAATGCCCTGGCAGGCCTGATGGGCGCCCCGCCCGGACTCTTCGCTGCGCTTGGTTTCGTCGCGGTGTTCGCCGGTGCGAGCAAGACGCCGATCGCGTGCGCGCTGATGGGGATCGAGCTCTTCGGTTTGGACTACGCGCTGCCGATCACGATCACATGTTTCATCGCCTTCCTCTGCAGCGGGAAAACGGGGATCTATCGCACGCAAATGATTGCTTGGCGAAAGCCAGCCAAAGAAATGTAGCGGCGGTCTACGACCGTCGGAAACTCGCAGCATCAGCCGCATCTTTGTGGTCTCGCCTCACCCCATCTCCCCCCAGCGGGAAAGGCCCTCCCAAAACTCCGCGCTCCCTCCGCGATCTCCGCGCCTCCGCGGTTCGATCATTTCTCCGCCGTCGAAGCCCGACGGTCATAGCCCCCGCTACAAGCAAAAGAGCGGACCTTTCGGCCCGCCCTCCTAAATCATCAGAAGCTCTTTTTCCCGATCACGGCTCGTCCGGGATCGAGTAGTAGATCTGCTCCAGCGACATCACGTTGTAAGCCGTGACGAGCACAGGGTTGGACTCCATCCAGCGGCCGTCGGTGTTCACCCAGGAACCGTCCGCCTTCTGCCGCTTCAGGATCGCGGCACCGAGGTCGTTGCGCCAGTCGGCTTCCTTTCCATCGGCGAGCTTCAGCTTGTTCACGCCGGCGGCGGAGAGCGCCTTCGACATGGTCTGGTAGTAGTAGTAGAGGCCGGAAGCGCCCATGCCCGGGTTTTCCTCGAGCGTGTAGTTCTTGCCGAGCCACTCCTTCACCGCGGTCACGCGCGGATCATCCGGGCCGAGCTTCGCGTAGATGAGCGAGAGCAGGCCGGCATAAGAAATGGAGCCATAGGAGCGCAGCGCGGTGCGGCCATCGGGCAGCTTTTCTTCACCGGCTTTCGTCTCGCCGGGACTGTAGATGAAGCCACCCTTGTTCTTCTCATCATCCGAAGCCCAGGGCTGGTCGTTCGTGCCGGGAAGATTCTGGCAACGGGCGAGGAAGGTGATCGCGGCCTTCCAATCGAGATCCGGGGCATCGCTGCCGTCTTCCACCAGCTTTTGGGACAAGGCCATGGCCTCGACCGCGAGATAGGTGTTGGAAAGATCCGAGCGGTCGTTCTTCGAGCCGTAGCCGATGCCACCGTCGTATTGGCCATCGGCCTTGCCCTTGTCACCGGTGTCCCACTGCTCGCCCACCAGGTGCTTGCGACCCTTCATGACGGCGGGGACGAATTCTTCCTTTTCCGCAGCTGTCAGCGCCGTGACGGAGGTCGCGGTGTTGTACACGGAGAGACCCTTGTTGTAGATCCCGCCGTCTTCCTTCTGCTGTTTGAGAAGCCAGTCGAAGCCCTTGGCGATGTGCGGGGGCAGATCCTTCTTTTTGTCCACGGCGGGGTCGCGGACCGCAGCGGTCAGCGCCAGCGCGGTGAAAGCAGGGAGTTCGGCATTGTCCCAGTGTCCGTCTTCCTGCTGCTGCTTGGCGAGGTAGGCGTTGCCACGCGCGATCGCTTCCTTGATTTCGATCTGAAGCGAAAGATAGGGATTCTTCGTGGTTTGCCCTTGGGCAAGCGCCATCGTCGAGGCGACGGCGAGGCAGAGTACTGCTTTCATTTCTTTTCGGCGGGTTCGGCAGGTTTCTTGTGCGGAGAGATGATGACGGTGACCTTGGTTCCTTCCGGGGGAACGCGCCTGGGGAAGGGTAACCAGACTTCGTCCGAGTTGTTGTCCTTCCCGGAGAAATTGATCAGGGCGGCATTGCTGATGAAGATCGCGGAGATATCGCCGGTGGCTTCGGCTTGGTATTTCCCGTCGAAGAATATCGAGCCGCCATAGACCCACGGATCCGCAGGCATGGCCTGGCCGGTGGTGGCGTTGGAGATCCACTCGTTGATCTTCGCGGTGCGGGTCTTTCCCTGGTCTTCCCACTCCACGCTCATGTCGATGCGGGCGGCGGCCTTCACTTCCTCCTTCACCTCGGGGTAGCGGTTGCTCTGGCTCCCATCCTCTTCGTAGGCCGCGTAAAATTCCGGCGAGCCCTCGTAGCGGAGCAGCTTGAAGGCGAGGTTCAGGTGGGTCGGCGAGACATTCGTGAGCAGGAGAGACTCGTGGACCTTGCCATTCGCATGAACGATCGCGAACTCAAGCAGTTCTCCGTTCGCCATGTTCACGGCGGCGGGGAAACGGATCTCGCGGGTCTTGCGATTCACGATCACATCGCCCACTTGCACGCGCTCGGCATCGAGCTCCTTGATCGGAGGCTTGTTCTCCGCCACCGGTTGGTCCGGGGCGGGAAGGGTGCGCGGTTCCACCGGCGCTTGATCCGGCGCGGGATCGGCACTCAGTAGCCCCGTGGCAGCGAAAAAAAGGAGAAATCCGCGTAGCATCCGGTGAACGTTCCCATGAGAAACGGAGAGGTCCAGTGTTCTCTTAGGGACGATGTGCCGGTTGGAGCGATTTTCCGAATTCCGACCAGCACAGCCGCGTGATCTTAGTTTCCAGCGCGCGGGAGGGGTTCTCATCCACTTGCAGGGGAACAGGCGGGGTGAAATCGGTCGTGGCCGCGAGTTGGGAGGCCACCAGCTTGTAGGCCCCGGAGAGGATTTCTCGGCGCATCAGTTCCGGGTCTTCCGGCAGGGTGAAATCCAGCTGGCCGGTGGAGGCGGAGCCGGAGCCATTCGCCGTCATTTGCAACGACAGCACCGGCGACGGGTTGCCCTTTTTCTCCGGGCGCTCCAGCCGCGGCTCGAATTTGATGAGGCCGGAAGAATGCCTGCCGAGTTCGTTCGCGCACTTGGTCAGGATTTCCTCCAGGGAGTCCGCCTTGACGTTCGCAGGGACGGACGCCTCCAGGATCACGGGGATCGCGGCGTCAGGATCCATGTTCCACGGGGCCACCAAGGGGCGCAGGCGCTGCACTCCCGACAGCGCGGCGGTTCGCTGGGCGTCATCGGGACGGCAGAGGTCCAGCACCCGCTCCCAAGCGAGCAGGGCGCGGGCATTTCCGCGCTGTTCTTCCAGATGCACGGCCAGCGTGATGAAAGCGGCGGGCCCTTCCCCCGCGTGCTCGCCATAGGCATTCAGCGGGGCAGGGGCATCAGGTTCGCCGGGGGCGATCGCCGGCGCGGCGCGGATCGGGCTCTCGATGACCGTCTTCTCGTTCCGATCCTGCTCGAACGAGAAGAGCCGGGATTTTCTCGCCACGGACATCGCGGTTTCCGCGCGGACCACCGCCAATTTCGCCTCGGAAGGCGGGGTCATGAAATCCATGTGGCGGGTGCCCTGCCACCACGGGATGCCAATCGTCGCTGCAGAGAGCAGGACGACGATCGGAATGGGCACGCGCTTCACGCGCGCGAACATCCGGTATCGCGTGCCAATCGCCAAGATTCAAGTGGTCCCCGACGAAGAAGATGAAAAGTGCCTCGGAGCGCACCGGGATCCCGGCTTTGCCGCCTGCTGGCCCGGGAAAAGAAAAAGCGCGCCACGGACGAACCGGGGCGCGCTTTGGAAATAGATTGCGAAAGTCGCTCAGGACTTGTCGGCAGCCTTGACGAGCATGGCCTTCTTGCCAACGCGCTCGCGGAGATAGTGCAGCTTGGCGCGGCGGACCTTGCCCTTGCTGACCACTTCGATCTTGGAAATACGCGGGGTGTGCAGCGGGAAAACGCGCTCCACGCCTTCGCCGTAGGAGATCTTCCGGACGGTGAAGGAGGCATTCACGCTGGTGCCGCGGCGGGCAATGACGATGCCGGCGAAGATCTGCACACGCTCCTTGCCGCCTTCGACAACGCGGGTGTGAACCTTCACGGAATCACCAACGCGGAAGTCTGCGACGTCGGTTTTCAGCTGCTCCTGCTCGATCTTTTTGATGATGTCCATGGCGGTCCTCCTTGCTTTGGAAAAGTGTATCAATCGCACCCGGCGGCGCGAGGGGCGGGAGAACTAGGGGAATGAACTTCCGATTGCAACCGCGAAATTCGCCAAAAAATGGCAATTTTCAAGGATTCTTCAGCGGTTTCCAACATTGTCACCTTCCTTGAAGGCCAAAAGGGTGCCGCCGTCCTCGGAACGACCGGCGACTTTCCGATAGAAACAGTCATTGCGACCGGTGTGGCAGCACCCGCCGCCAAGCTGCTCGACATAAACGACCAGCGCGTCCTGATCGCAATCGGTGCGGATTTCCACAACCTTCTGGACCTGTCCGGAGGTTTTTCCCTTGTGCCACAGTTCCTTACGACTGCGGGACCAATAAACCGCCTCGCCCAGTTCCAGAGTCAGGGCCAGCGACTCGGCGTTCATGTAGGCCAGCATCAGCGGCTCCTTCGTCGTGGCGTCGATCGCCATTGCCGGGACGAGCCCGTCGGCATCGAACTTCGGGGTGAAGACGAGTCCTTCTTCGAGCTGCTTCTTGTCACCGGGTGGCGGGAACGCGTTCATGGGGGACGCCTGTAAATGCGGGAGGCCGTGTGGGCAAGAACGAGCTGTCCAGCGATGTCTGCCCTCCGGGCGGAAGCATCCGTTGCCATTATTTGCGATGGCATCCGGCGTCATTTCCGGCCATAGCCGCGGCCCGCGTTTTCCGCCATGGATTCTCTCACCGTCATCAAGGCCGGCACCGGCGTTCTCACCCGCGCGAGCGATGGGACGCTCGATGGTGCCTCGCTCGTCCGTCTCGTCACCGCCATCGCCGGGCTCGTCGAGCAGGGCCACCGCTGCCTGCTGGTTAGTTCCGGTGCGGTTGGCGCGGGGGTTTCCGCTTTCGGGCTGGAGGGGTATCCGAGCGACCTCACCACGAAGCAGGCCTGTGCAGCCGTCGGCCAGGCGCGGTTGATGCATAGCTACGAGAATCTCTTCAGGAACTTCGATCTTGCTGTCGCACAGGTGCTTCTGACCGCGATCGACATCCAGACTCCGGAGCGCCGGGACTACGTTTCGAATACCCTGCACCGCCTGCTGGCAGAGCCGCGGATCGTGCCGATCATCAATGAGAACGACTCCGTCGCCGTCGAGGAGCTGAGGGTGGGGGACAACGACATGCTTTCCTCCCAAGTGGCGGCCTTGCTGGGTGCCAAAACGCTGATCCTGCTCACTTCCGTCGATGGGCTTCTTTCTCCGGAGACCAACGAACTGGTCGAAGAGGTTCCGGATGTCGATGCGGTGCTGGGGTTCGCGAAAGATGAGCGAGGCCGCTTTTCAATTGGCGGCATGGCTTCGAAGTTGCAGGCGGTGAAGAACTCTGTGGATGCGGGCATCACCGTTCACATTGCCCATGGCCGGAAACCGGAACGCCTTGCCGGGATCATGGCCGGGGAAACCGGGCTCTCCACCCGCTTCGCTGCCCGCTAAAACCATGGAGGCACCACGAATCTGACGAATCTTACGAATGGGAACAAAGGTCGGAGTTCGCGAGCGGCTTCCGGTTCCAAAATTCCTCCGTGAATTCCGAGTATTCCGTGGTTTCTTCCGCCGCCTTCCAAGATTCGTTCGATTCGTAAGATTAGTGGTGCCCATTTTCCCTTTTTGACATGACCGAAGCCGAAGTGTTCTCCGCCGTTGAATCGCTGGCCCGCAATGCGCGCGCGGCGTCGTACCGGCTGTCCCAGCTTTCCACTGAAGCGAAGAACGACATCCTCGTCGCGATGGCGGCGGAGCTTCGTGACCGCACGCCGGAGATCGTTGCGGCAAATGCGCTCGATCTTGAGGCGGGGACCTTGAAGGGCCTTTCGAAGCCGATGCTGGAGCGTCTGAAGCTCGACAAGAAGAAGGTGGAGGCGATTGCCGGTGGCATCGATCAAGTGGTCGCGCTGCCCGATCCGGTCGGCCAGGTGATGGAAGAATGGACGAGGCCGAATGGCATGCGCCTCCAGCAGGTCCGTGTGCCCATCGGCACGATCGGCATCATCTATGAGAGCCGCCCGAACGTTACCAGCGATGCGGCCGTGCTCTGCTTCAAGACTGGCAACGCGACGATCCTGCGGGGCGGGTCCGAGGCGATTCACAGCAACCGGGCCATCGCCGAGGCGCTGCAAGCGGGAGGCGAGAAGGCCGGACTGCCCGCAAATGCGATCCAGCTCATTCCTTTCACCGACCGTTCCAGCGTCAGCGCGTTGTGCCAGACGGACAAGTGGCTCGACCTGATCATCCCGCGTGGAGGCAAGGGTTTGATCGAAACGGTGGTCTCGCAGGCACGCATGCCGGTCATCAAGCACTACGATGGCATTTGCCATCTTTTCGTTGATGCCGCGGCGGACCTCGATATGGCGGTGGCGCTGACGGTTGATTCAAAGACGCAGAAGACCGGCGTTTGCAATGCGCTGGAGACGCTGCTGGTCCACTCGACCGTGGCGGAAAGCCATCTGCCTGCCATTGCGGCGGCGCTGAAAGAAAAGGGTGTCGAGATTCGTGGCTGCGAACGCACGCGTGCAATCATCGATGCTGTGCCCGCGACCGAGGATGACTGGGGCACCGAGTATCTGGATTTGATCCTTTCCGTTAAGATTGTCGATTCGCTGGAAGAAGCGATCGAGCACATCAACACTTACGGCTCGCACCATACCGAGTGCATCGTCACGAAGGATGAAGCTGCTGCAAATACCTTCCTCGCGGGATGCGATTCGGCCTGCGTCTTCCACAACGTTTCGACGCGTCTTGCGGACGGGGAAGAGTTTGGATTCGGCGCGGAGATCGGGATTTCCACCGACAAGCTGCATGCGCGGGGGCCGATGGGTTTGAGGGAGCTGACGAGCTATCAGTATCGCGTGCGTGGCGAAGGGCAGACGAAGGCGTGAGCGGCATTGGGATCCTAAGGGTCCAACCTCACCGGCTGGAACTCCATCCGGAATTCGAGTTGCCAGCCTCGGAAAGAAAACGCGTGCCCGAGGTTACGGGCACGCGTTGTTATGTTCCAAGAATTCAACTTCTGGTCAGCGGCGGCGGGGCTTTTCGCTGCTCTCGACCTTTGGTGCGTCGATCGGCACGTTGGTCTGGCCGGTCTGGAAGTCGTAGTGAATGACCCGTGGCTGGGAGTACCAGGCGCCGGTGCTGCCATCGGTGATCCAACCGACGAGGCCGTAGCCGGGGGTGAAGAGGAAATCGAGCCAGAAGAAGCTCCACTGGAAGTCACGCTTCCAAGCCACCGTGTGCGACTGGTGTTTCGGATGGGAGAAGGAGGCGAAGGTGGTCTTCTTGGAGACTTCCACGGTGGCGGGGAGCGTGTGGGTTGCACCATCGACATTGACCGATGCTCCGGGCTGGTTCGAGGTGAAGCCGACTTCGTCGGAAGTTCCTTGGAAGATGAGCGCACAGCTGCCGAAAACAAACGGCAGGCAGGCAGCGGCGATGGGGGAGAGACTACGTTTCAACATGCGCACGCAGCGATTGGGGGGTGGATTGAAACGGGTCAACGCCCTAACTTTCCGGGTCTGTGAAAAACGTGTGGCTTTCCCGTGAAGGCCGGAGCGTCTAGCAAGGGGGCCGCGATGACGATCCACCGATTCCTGAACTTGCTGGCCCTTGCCCTTCTGGTGACGAGCCTGCTGATCTTCGTCGCGTTCCACTTTTTGCCCGGCCCAAAAGGTGAGGGGCAAGGCTGGGAGGTTTGGATGCAACTATGGGTTGCGATCCGTGATCCCGAAAATTTCGACGAGCCCCGGGTCATCATCGCCATCGCGACATTTCTCTCCTTCACCGCGCTGGTGGTGTGCTCGCCGTTTCTGATCGTGATCTACCGGAGGTCACGCCTTGCCTGGTGGCTGGCGACGATTGTCGGAGGGGTGGCGACCCTCGGCTTCTGGATCGCCATTCTCAGCACCAGTACCTTGGAGGAATTGGGGCAATACGGGGTCGCGCTGTTGGCAGCACCTGCCGTCAATCTCATTGGGCTGTTCCTCATCCGGGGACACAGCAAGGAATCCGGTGAGGTGCCAGTGGGCCCGCCGATGGACGAAAAGCGGTGATCTTTGCACGGTCGCTTGGCAGCGCTTGCCTCCGGGAAAAGGCTGGCTAGCGTCGCGCCGTGCCTGCCTCTCCCGTCTCCCGCACTGCTCCTGCAGTCATCGGGGTGCTATGGGTGAGCTTCTTCCTGTGGGGCATGGCACCCGGCTACTATACGCCTGCCATCCCGAACATCCTGGCGGCGAAGGGCCTCGGCAGCGACTGGCTGTCCTATGCCTTCCTCGCCGGGCCGGTGGCCGCGATGGTCTCGCCGCTCATCATCGGCGCGCTCGCGGACAATCGTTTCCCCGCGCAAAAGGTGGTGGGCTGGATTTCCATCATCAGCTCCTGTTTCCTCGCATCCGCCTTTTCGGTGCTCGATCGCGGGGGGGAGCCCTGGTTGTTCATCGGCCTGCTCGCGTGTAGTTCGATCATGGCCGCTCCGATGGCGAGCATGCTGGCTAGCATATCGATGGCGCAGCTGAAGTCCGGGGAATCGGAATTCCCGATCATCCGTCTCGGCGGGACGCTCGGATGGATGGCCGCGGGCTTTATCACGAGCTTCGTGCTCATGGCGGACAGCTCGCCGGTGGCCGGCTACGCCGCCGCCATCACCCGCTGCACCTGCGGGATCTTTTGCTTTTTCCTGCCGAATACCCCGCCGCTCGGCAAATCCCGTTCCCTCCGGACCCTCCTGGGCCTCGATGCCTTCCGGCTTCTGAAAGAGCGGGATCATCTCGTCTTCTTCTCCGTCACCACGCTGCTTTCGATCCCGCTCGCCGCCTTCTTCATGCACACGCCGATGCACCTGGCGGCACTGGGAAATGACAAGCCCACGGCGACCATGACTATTGGTCAGATCAGCGAGATCGCTGCGATGCTGTTGATGTCGATCGTGATGACCCGCTTCCGCGTGAAGACGGTGCTGATGTTCGCCCTCGGGCTTTCCGCCCTCCGCTATGCGCTTTACGCCGTGGCCGGCACTACGGGCTCAAGCGCCTGGCTGATCGGCGGGATCACCCTTCACGGCCTCTGCTACACGCTCTACTTCATCACCGGCCAGCTCTTCCTGGACCGGCGGGTCGAGCCCGAAATGCGCACGCAGGCCCAAGGTCTGCTCTCCTTGTCCAGCAACGGCGTCGGCTCGGTGATCGGCACGCTGCTCGCGAGGGAACTCTACGATTTCACGGTAAGTGCCCATCATGGCGGCTGGGCGACCTACTGGTGGGTCCAGTGCGCGGGCATTGCCATCTGTGTGCCGATCCTCGCGATTTTCTATCAGGGGGTGGCGGCTTCGAAGGTTCCCCCGGGTAAGTGAGGTGGGCCCAGTCGAAGGAGTGAAGGTAGGGCTCCGGGGGTAACAAGCCGTGAAGAAAAAGGCCCCGCCCGCGCGTGGCGGGGCGGAACCTCAATTCCCGGGGGAGAGAAAATTCGCAGCTTACTTCTTGTAAGTGCCTTTCAAGAAAGGCTCGCCGACGACCCCCTTGTATTCTTTGAGGATCTTGAACTGTCCGTCGGCGCGCGTTTCGCCGATGTAGACGTTCTTGGTCAGGTGGCGGTTCTTTTGGGTGGTAACCGTGCCCCCCGGGCCGTCGAAGGAAATGCCAGCTTCAAGAGCAGCGTTCACCTTATCGACTTCAAAGGAACCAGCCTTCTCGACCGCGGCCTTCCACAAGTAGACGCCATCGTAGCTGAGTACCATCGGCGAACACGTGACGCGACCTTGCTTCACGATACCGGGAGTGTCGGTTTTTTTCAGCCAAGCTTGGAAGTCATCCACGAACTTTTTGTTCGCAGGTGTGCGGATCGATTGGAAATAGGTCCAGCAGCCGAGCTGGCCGACGAGTTGCTTGGCTGGCAGGCCGCGGAACTCGTCTTCCGAAATCGAGAAGCTGACGACCGGGCAGGTCTCGGCGGTGAGACCGGCGGCCGCGTACTCCTTGAAGAAGGGGACATTGGTATCGCCGTTGAGCGTGTTGATCACGCAAGCATTACCACCGGCCGCGAACTGTTTGATCTCGGCCACGATCTGCTGGTAGTCGGTATGGCCGAAGGGCGTGTATTTGCCGGCCGAGACGATCTGCTCGCCCTCCTTGCGAAATCCTCCCCCGATGTTTTCCAACGGCACGCCCTTGCTGAGGAGATACTCCAGCAGAATGAGGTTGGTGGTCTGGGGATAGACGTAGTCGGAGCCGATCAGGTAGAACTTCTTCTTTCCCTCCGCGAGCATGTAGTCGACCGCCGGTGTCGCCTGCTGGTTCACCGCTTCGGCGGTATAGAAGATATTCGGCGACATTTCCTCGCCTTCGTACTGGACCGGATAGAACAGCAATCCCTTCTTTTCCTCGAAGACCGGCAGCACCGATTTGCGGCTGACGGAGGTCCAGCAGCCGAAGGTGACGGCGACCTTGTCCTGATCGAGAAGCTGTTTTGCCTTCTCGGCAAAGAGCGGCCAATTCGAAGCGCCGTCCACCACGACCGGCTCGATCTTTTTACCGAGCACGCCGCCGGAGGCGTTGATCTCATCGAATGCGAAAAGTAGCACGTCGCGCAGCGAGGTTTCGCTGATCGCCATGGTGCCACTCAGGGAGTGGAGAACGCCGACCTTGACGGTGTCTTCGGCGGAGGAAGGGGACGCCGCAAAAGCGACGGAAAGCGCTGCACATGCGAGCAGGCGTTGGAAAGCGGAACGGTTCATAAAATTGGAGACGATGGTTCTGGGTTGTTAGAGAGGGGGCCTGGAAGGCCGGGACGGCGAAAAGGCCCGTTCCGGGAGGAACCTGGAACGGACCTTCCCGCAGCAACCGATTGATACCAAGGAAAGGGTAAGGGCCTCAGAAGGCGCAGCCGATGCCGATGTTGGCGGTCAAGAAGTCATTGTCCGGCCGACCGGCGCGGGTGTTGCCCACCACGTCGCTATCGGTCAGGTAGTAGGTGAAGCCGCCGTGCAGGTTCCACTCGCCGGCCTTGTCGCCCAAGAAGGTGAGCGGCAGGGTGGCGCTGATGCCCAGCGAGCCGTAGCCGACGCCGGAATCAATGCTGCCGGGGTGGAAGTCGTCATCGACGAAGAAGGCGACATTCAGCGGGAAGGAGAAGCTCACCGGACCGGCTTCGAGGGAGTGGGAGACCCCGGCGACCAAGACCGTGCCGTTGCTGCCGCCCGAAGCACCGGGATCAACGCGGTTGTGGATCACCAGCGAGGGGCTGAGGAAGCAGTCGTAGACGAACTTGAGGTCCACGATCTGCTCATTGCCGCTGCCATAGATCCAGTTCTGATAGTACGCGGTGATGCTGAGGTCGCCAACCTTGTAGCCGAGGCCGGCCCACACGTCGATCTCCTGGAGCTTGCCGCCGATGGCGGAAGGCACCTTGCCGTTCACATCCCACCAGGTGCCGAGGATGAATGAGAAGTTTGCCGGCAGACCCCAGGTCAGTTCGAGGGCGGGATTGAAAGTGGGGCCCTCGAGGTCGTTGCCGTCACCCCACACGTCCAGACCGTAAGAGACGAAGTGCGAGTTGTAGTCCAGGTTGAGCGTTCCGGAGAAGAAGTCTTCCTCGGGCGCCGGGGCGGGCGTCGTTGTCGTCGTGGTCACCGGGTCCCCTGCATAGGAGGCCGAGGCTCCGAGAACACTCGCCAGGAGGGCGCTTTTGAGGATGGCATTCACAGGTGTCTTCATGGTTGTCGGTATGGTTTGAGGCGGGAAACCTTTCCCGCATCACCCCATGAGCATTCCCGTGGCCGCGAACTCGATCCGGCGGCGTGTATGACAAGAATCCGTTTCGCGTCTAACAGTGCTTTCCATGTGCTGCCTTCATGAAAGGCAGAAGCGTGGCGCCATAAGGTGGAATCCCCGTGAAAACCAGACGCCTTCAGACAAAGTGGCGGCCCAGGCGGGGTGCTGCTTTCCCGAGGGCGAAATAGAGCATCTGCCGCAGGTCGCCGAGGATTGCCCGCGCCGCCAAGCTATCGGCACACAAGGCTCGGATCACATGGACTCCTTCCAGCAGCGGGCCGTGACCGAGGTAGACGCTCTCGTTTTCCAAAGCGTTAAGAGCTGCGGCCGGCCATCGATCGACAGAGATCCCGGCGACGTAGGCCGTAACGTAGTGGGCGGAAGGAAAGCGCCCGCGTAGCGCTGCAAGGCTGGCATCCGCAGGCTGAAGCTGGAAGCGTTCCCGGGCGACGAGGGTACCAGCGCAAGTGAGATCGAGCTCCCATTGCAGGCTCTCGTAAGCGAAAATCTCCCCGCGTGCGACACGGCCGGGAGCGATCCACTCGAAGAACAGGAGGCCGGCGTTTGCGGCGAGTTCAATCTCCGTGCGTTGGAAGTAGCGGGCTCCCGCCTGCGGGATGAAGGGCTCCGGGATCCATTCGAGAAGAGCATCGTCTTCCACATGCAAGCACTGGCTACACATGGCAGCCTCCTTGCCACGGGCGCGATGCACCCGTGACGCTCCCGGCGTGCTGAGAACGAGGTGGGTGCCTCTTCCTGCCAAGATGTCGAGATCGAGCCGGTCGCCGTCGAAGAAACCGGCGGTCGGGTTGACCAAGTGCACAAGCAGCGCCCCTGACTCGACATGCGGCTTGCTCAAATGAACCGGCGCGCGAAACGACTGGCGCGAGATGAACGGCTTGCCTTCGGCGTCGACGTCGCAGCGCAAGTCAAGGTGGCCGCGGACGGCGCTACCGGTGATGCCGGGGTCAGACAAAGAGGTAATCATGCTTCAACCATGCGAGTAACTCGTCCTTTCCCTTCTCCGACTTCAGGTCGGCAAAGAGAAAGGGCCTCGTGCCACGCTGCTGCGAGGCATCGCGTGCCATCACTTCGAGATCCGCGCCAACGTGGGGTGCGAGCTCGGTTTTGTTGATGAGCAGCAGATCGCTGGTGCGGATGGCCGGGCCACCTTTGCGTGGGATCTTGTCCCCTTCGGCCACGTCGATGACGTAGATGTAGGCGTCCACGAGTTCGGGTGAGAAGGTAGCGGAGAGATTGTCGCCGCCGCTTTCGATCAGGATCAACTTCAAATCCGGGTGAGTGCGTTCCAGCTCGATCACGGCTGCCATGTTCATGCTAATGTCATCGCGGATCGCGGTGTGCGGGCAGCCGCCAGTCTCGACGCCGCGGACCCGGTCGGCCGGCAGCACGCCCGCACGTAGCAGGAATTCGGCATCCTCGCGGGTGTAGATGTCATTGGTAATGACCGCGAGCGAGATCTCGTCCTTCAGCCATTGGGAAAGACGCAGCACGCACATCGTCTTCCCGGAGCCAACCGGGCCGCCAACCCCGAGGCGGAAGGGACGTTTCGAATCAGGAAATGAAGAGTCGGGCATAGGCTCGGGCGTGGCGAAGTGAGGCAATTTCCAGCAAGGGATTGAACCAGCCTTCGGGGCGGCGGGAGAGCGCGGCATCGATAGCGGTGCCTGCGCGATCCAAGGTGCGGCGAACGATGGCCTGGCAGACAGTTTGGCCGATGCGCAGGAGCTTCATCGACGCTGCGGTGAAACCGCTGATCGTCTGGAACGCGAAGGCACGAGCGGCCATGGCGACCGGCAAGCCGGAGAACTCGATGGCTGTGACGACGAGATGATGGCTGAAGGGACGAGCGGCGTGGTAATCCTCCACCAGTGGCGTGGGAGAAAGCTGCTTCAAGAGTTCGAGCCGGCGCGAACCGATGCGCCGTGAGGCATCGCGGGTCTCGGCGGGCAAGCGCCAGGCATCGAGTTCAGCATCCAGATCCAACAATCGCGACGTGTTCGCTTGTCCCGCCGCGGCATGAGCCTGGGCGAAGAAGGGCAGCTCGAACGCGAGCAGCGCCGGAACGATTTGGGTTTCGAGAAAGTGCTCCAAGCCGGCAGCATCCTTCACCACGCCGGATTCAACGAGTTCCTCCAACCCGAAGGAATGGGCATAGGACCCCGAGGGATACTGAGAGTCGTTCGCCTGCAGCAGCCACAGCAGCGCATCGCTTTCGACCGTTTGTGAGTTAGACGGCATGAGCCATGGCCTTGAGGGGTTGGAAAAGCACGAGCGGCTCGCTGAAGGCCCAGCCTTCGCGCTCCAGCAATGCCGCCATTGCCGGGTCGTGCAGCACCCGGATGAAGTCGTCGGAGATTTCCGCGGGCAAATGGAGGTTGCCGGTTTTCCACGCCACCAGCGCTGCATGAGCGGGGCTTTCGAAGGGGATCTCGTACACGAACTCCGGAAGCTGTCGCACGATGTAGTCCTTTCCGTCCTGTTGGAAAATCACCGCTCCGTCGGCAAGCCGGCTCTCCAGATCGAAGCCAAACTCGGTGCCGTCCTCCGCGATTCCCCGCCACCGTCTCTTGAGAAACAAGCGCCGTTCCGCGGAGAGCACGACCTGCTCGCCCGGTGGACGGGAGGAGGAGGTTTCCAGCATGCGCGTGACGAGGTGCATCGGTGGACAGGTCTCGTGCCGATGGGCTAGAACAGGAAATAGCGCTGGGCCAGCGGCAGCTCGGCCAAGGGCTCGCAACGCAGCTCGCGACCGTCCGCGGTAACGGTGTAGGTCTCGGGATCAACCGTGATCTTGGGCATCGCGTTGTTGAAAGGAAGGTCCGCCTTCGTGACCGAGCGGCAGCCTTTCACGGCGACGAGTTTCTTCTGGAGTCCCAAGTCAGAGAGCGAGCCCGACTCAAGCGAGGCCGCGCTCACGAAGGTCAGGGAGGTCGAATGGATCGCCTTGCCGAAGCCTCCGAATTGCGGGCGATACATCATCGGCTGCGGCGTCGGGATGGACGCATTGGGATCGCCCATATTCGCCCAGGCAATGAGGCCGCCCTTGAGCACGGTCTCGGGCTTCACGCCGAAGAAGGCAGGCTTCCAGATCACGAGGTCGGCAAGCTTTCCCACCTCGATACTGCCCACCTCATGGGCAATCCCGTGGGTGATGGCGGGGCAGATGGTATACTTCGCGACGTAGCGCAAGGCGCGGAAATTATCCGCAGCGGGATGCGAGTCTCCCTCGAGCACGCCGAACTGCAGCTTCATCTTGTGGGCCGTCTGCCAAGTGCGGGTGATGACCTCCCCGATGCGGCCCATCGCCTGCGAGTCGGAGGACATCATCGAGATCGCGCCGAGGTCGTGCAGAAGATCCTCCGCGGCGATGGTTTCCGGGCGGATACGACTTTCGGCGAAAGCGACATCCTCTGGAATCCGCGAGTCCAGATGATGGCAGACCATTAGCATGTCGAGATGCTCATCGATCGTGTTCACGGTGAAGGGCCGCGTCGGATTCGTCGATGAAGGCAGCACGTTTGCTTCACCGCAGACACGGATGATGTCGGGGGCATGGCCGCCGCCGGCACCTTCGGAATGATAGGTGTGGATGGTGCGGCCCTTGAAGGCGGTGAGGGTGCTTTCCACGAACCCGGCCTCGTTGAGCGTATCCGTGTGGATTGCGACCTGGACATCGAGTTCATCCGCAACGGTGAGGCAGGTGTCGATGGCGGCAGGCGTGGTGCCCCAATCCTCGTGAAGCTTGAGACCGATGGCTCCGGCGAGGACCTGCTCGCGCAGAGGTTCCGGCGAAGAGCAGTTGCCTTTGCCGAGGAAACCGAGATTGACTGGGAATGCTTCCGCGGCCTCGAGCATGCGCCGGATGTTCCACTTTCCCGGGGTGCAGGTGGTGGCGTAGGTCCCATGGGCTGGCCCGGTGCCGCCGCCGATGAGAGTGGTTACGCCGCTGGCGATGGCATGCTCGATCTGCTGCGGGCAGATGAAATGGATGTGCGTGTCGATCCCGCCGGCGGTGACGATGCAGCCTTCGCCCGCGATGACCTCGGTCCCCGCCCCGATGATCATGTCGATGCCGTCCTGCAGCAACGGATTGCCAGCGTGGCCGATGCCTGCGATGCGGCCGTGCTTGATGCCGATGTCCGCCTTGATGACACCGTGCGCGGCATCGAGGATGAGGGCATTGGTGATGACCAGATCGAGGCAATCGGCATCGCAGGCGAGCGGCGACTGCGCCATGCCGTCGCGGATCACCTTGCCGCCGCCGAACTTCACCTCGTTTCCGTAGCCGCCCTTTTCCACGACCAAGTCGCGCTCGACCTCGATGAAAAGTCCGGTGTCGGCAAGTCGCACGCGGTCGCCGGTGGTCGGGCCGAAAGTAGCTGCGTAGTTGGCCCGGGTCTGGTTCATGAATTGAGCTTGCCGTTCACCTTGTTGTTCAAACCGTGGATCTCCCGCTGCCCGGCGAAGGCGACCAGAGGGACTTCGCGGGTATCGCCCGGTTCGAAGCGCACGGCCGTGCCGGCGGGAATGTCCAGGCGGAAGCCGCGGGCGGCGGAGCGGTCGAACTCAAGCGCCTCATTGACTTCCGCAAAGTGGAAGTGGCTGCCGACCTGAACCGGGCGGTCACCGGTGTTCGCAACGACCAGCTTCGATTTCGCGAGACTGGTGTTCAGTTCGATGACGCCGTCTGGCGTGATGATTTCTCCGGGGATCATCGCACGGGGTTGTGGACGGTGACCAGCTTCGTGCCGTCCGGAAAGGTCGCCTCGACCTGGATGTCATGGATCATCTCGCTGACTCCTTCCATGACCTGGTCCCGGGTGACGAGCGTGGTACCGTAGCTCATGAGGTCGGAGACGGATTTGCCGTCGCGGGCACCCTCGAAGATCTCGGCCGTGATCAATGCGACGGTCTCCGGGTAGTTCAGCTTGAGGCCGCGGTCGCGGCGGCGGCGGGCGAGATCGGCGGCAACGACGACCAGCAGTTTCTCCTGTTCGCGCGGCGAGAGATGCATGGCTCAGGATGCGGCAAGCAGGACGAGCGAACCGCCGAAGGCGATGACAGCGCCGATGCGGACCTTGCGGTTCCTGTTGAGGTGGAACAAGAGCGCCGAGGCGACGAGGATGGCAGCAAGTGCCACCTCAACGTAACCGTGGGAGTGCAGCCAGCCGGCGCGCAGTTGGTCGAACTCATCGTTCTCGCCGGGGGGGTGATAGTGGCCGGGGTGGCCGAGGGCGATGAAGGGAAGGAAGGTGGACAGCCGGATGAGAGTCTTTCGGATCATGATCAGACGGTGAGGTATTCCTTGATGAGCTTTTCGCTGAGCTCACCCATCGGTCCGTGCGCGGCGACGCGGCCGCGTTCGAGGACGCAGAAGTCGTCCCCCAGCTCCTTGCAGAAGTCCAAGTACTGCTCCACCAGGAGGATGGCCATCTCGCCTTCATCCCGCAGCATTTTGATGGCATCGCCAATCTGATCGATGATGTTTGGCTGGATGCCCTCGGTAGGCTCGTCGAGGATAAGCAGTTTTGGCCGGGTGAGCAGGGCACGCCCGATCGCGAGCTGTTGCTGTTGACCGCCGGAAAGCATGCCACCCTTCCGAGGCAGGAACTCTTTGATGATGGGGAAGAGGGTGAAGACGCGGTCGAGCTCCTCCTTCTTCGGCTTCCGGCCCCGGGCGATCGTGCCCACGTAGAGGTTCTCCTCGACGGTAAGTTGTGGGAAAATCTCGCGGCCCTGCGGGACGAACCCGATGCCCTTGAGCGCGCGCTTTTCCGGACTGAGACGGGAGATGGATTCCCCGGTGAGGCTCACGCTGCCCGCGTCGGCTGGCATCAGGCCGGTGATCGCCTTGAGCGTGGTGGTTTTGCCAACACCATTGCGACCCATGAGACAGAAGACCGTCTGTGGCCGGATTGCCAGGTCCACGCCGCGGAGGATCCGGCTGCCACCGATCGAGACAGACAGGTCGCTGACGGCGAGCGAGAGGGTTTCGGTGGCGGAACTCATGCGGCTTTCTTCTTGCGGCCCAGATAGACCTCGATGACGCGTTCGTCGTTCTGAACCTTGTCGACGGGCCCTTCGCAAAGCACGTTGCCCTGATGGAGCACCGTGACGAGACGGCCTTGGGAGATCTGGCGGACGAAGGTCATGTCGTGCTCGATCACGACAATTGTGTGCTTGCCGGCGAGCGACAGCAGCAGTTCGCCGGTGCGATGGGTTTCCTCATCGGTCATCCCGGCTGCCGGTTCATCCACCAACAACAGCTTCGCATCCTGGGCGAGCAGCATTCCGATCTCTAGCCACTGCTTTTGCCCGTGCGCGAGCGAGCCGGCCTTGGCGTGACCCTTCTCGGTAAGCTTGATGGTGGTGAGGATTTCATCCATCCGTGCTTCCTGCTCCTTGCGGATGCGACCGAGGAGCGAGTGCAGGATCCCGCGCGAGCCCGCGAGTGAAAGCAGGAGGTTTTCGCGCACGGTGTGATCCACGTAGACGGTGGGTGTCTGGAATTTCCGGCCGATGCCCAGACGATAGATTTGGTATTCGTTCATCCTGAGCAGGTCGTAGGTCTGCTCGAAGTGCAGCGTGCCGCTGTCGGGCTTGGTGCGTCCGGTGATCAGATCGAGGAAGGTCGTCTTCCCCGCGCCGTTCGGACCGATGACCGTGCGGAGCTCACCCTTTTGCAGGACGAAGTTCAGGTCCCGGATCGCCTGGAAACCGGAGAAGGACTTGTTCAGCCCCTCCGCGGCCAGAAGGTAATGCTGCATGCTCATTTGGTCTCGGCGGCGGGGTTGAGGAGTTCATCTTCTGCTGTGGCGAGGCGGCGGCCTTGGCGGCGTCCGAGCCATTCGCGGAACTGGTTGGGGAGTCCGACGATACCCTTGGGCATGAAAAGGACGACGAGCACGAAGCTCGCGCCCATGATGATGAGCCAATAGTCGGGATATCTGGTAGTGGCCCAGCTCTTGAGATAGTTGACCAAGATCGCGCCGATGATCGGGCCCACCAGGGTGCCTCGGCCGCCAACGGCGACCCACACGACGGCTTCGAGCGACTTCTCGGTCATCATCTCACTCGGATTGATGATGCCGACCTGCGGCACGTAGAGCGCGCCACCCACCGCCGCGATCATTGCGCAGACCACGAAAACGAAGAGCTTGAAATTGGCCGCCGAGTAGCCGGAGAAGAGCACTCGATTTTCACTGTCGCGGATGGCACGCTGGATCAGGCCGAAGCGCGAACGCGTCAGCCACTTGCAGCCGAGCAGCACGAGGACCAGTGTGATGGCGGAGGCGATGTAGAGGAGGCGCTTGGTTTCTCCCGAGCGGATATCCTCGCCCAAGAGGGTCCGGAAGTCGGTGAAGCCGTTGTTTCCGCCCATCTTCATCTCGTTCCGGAAGAACATGAGCGCCGCGCCGTAGGTGAGCGCCTGGGTGAGGATCGAGAAATAAACGCCCTTGATCCGCGACCGGAATGCGAGAAAGCCGAAGATGCCCGCCAGTACCCCGGGAACGACGAAGACCATCAGCATTGCGAAAGGGAAGGAGTAGAACGGCTTCCAAAAACCCGGCAATTCCTGGTAGCCGAGGAACACCATGAAGTCGGGCAGATCGCTCTTATAGGCGCCCAGTTTTCCGATCATCAGCATGAGGTGCATGCCGAGCATGTAGCCGCCAAGGCTGAAGAAGAGCGCTTGGCCGAGACACAAGAGGCCGGTGTAGCCCCATAGCAAATCCACCGCGATGGCCAGGATGGCGTAGCAGACGTACTTTCCCCAGGTGTTGAGCGTGAAGTCGGAGACAACCCCCGTGGCATTGAGCGACGGCATGACCACCACCAGAAAGAGCGCGATGACGGCAAGGAGGATATTGGGAGCCTTGGCGGATGGGGAGGTATTCATCAGTCGAGGCTACGGGAACGGGTGGCGAAGAGGCCCGAGGGCTTCCACTGGAGGAAGAGGATGATGGCACCCAGAACGAGGATCTTTCCGGTGACTGGATCGCCGAGCGTCTGCTGTAGCGCCTGGTCTGACATGCCGATACCGAGCGCGCTGACTACGGTGCCCATGATGTTTCCCACCCCGCCCACGACGACGGTCATGAAGGAATCGACGATGTAGTTTTGCCCGAGGTTGGGGCCGACATTTCCGATCTGCGAGAGGAAGGCTCCGGCGAGGCCGGCGAGACCGCTGCCGAATGCGAAGGTCATCATGTTCACGCGCTCGGTGCGCACTCCCATGCAGGCAGCCATGCCCCGGTTCTGCATCACGGCACGGATCAAAAGGCCGAGCGAGGTCTTGGTAAGGACCGTCCACGTCAGGAGAATGATGAGCACGGCGAACGCGATCACGAACACACGGTTCCAGCCGAAGACGATGTCGTTGAGGGTCCAGTTGCCCGAGAGGTAGGCGGGGCTTTCCACCTGCACGTTGTTCGCGCCGAAAACGAGGCGGAAGAGCTGCTGCATGACCATCGAGACACCCCATGTGGCGAGCAAGGACTCGAGCGGGCGCTTGTAGAGTAAGCGGATGATACCGCGTTCCAAGAGAAGCCCGACGCCTGCCGCGGCAAGGAAGCTCGCTGGAATGGCAATGATGAAGTACAGCCCCCATGAATTGCCTGACAGGTTCATCCCGGGGATATTGATCGGAATCCCGAAGGGCGACATGTTGATGCCGGCCGCGAAGAGGTTCTGGGTCAAGTAAGTGGTGTAAGCGCCCACCACGATGAGTTCGCCGTGAGCCATGTTGATCACACCCATCAGGCCGAAAGTGATGGCCAGGCCGATCGCCACGACCAGCAACACGCTACCGAGGGAAAGTCCGCGGAAAAGGGTGCCCGCGGAGTTCACGAACGAGATGTGGCTTTGGATCTCGCATTGCGCCTTGTCGCAAGCGGCGACCAAACCGGTCTGCCCGGCCACCTCCGCTTCGCCCCGGACGGTCTTGATCGCTCCCTGTGAGGCGATCGAGCCCATTTCTCCCAAGGCTGCCACAGCGGTCTGGCGAACGGCCGGATCGGGGGAACGGAGCTTGAGCATCGCCATGGCTTCGGCCAAGGCGGCCCTTACCTTGCCATTCTCTTCCGATACGGCGAGTTGCTCGAGCAGTGGCAGTTTCGTTATGTCCTGCTCCAGTCCAGTGTCTTGCACGGCGCGGAGCCGCTTCGCGACTTCGGGAGAAGAGAGCGCGGCGCGGTCGGTTACGCCTTTCATAACGCGGCGCAGCGAGGAGTCGGTGTCCGCCATGAAGAGGTCGTCCTTCTTCATCCGCACCGGTGCGCCATCAGCATCTTTCACGGCCTCGCCCGTGGCCAAGGAGGTGAGGGCCACCCGTTCCTCGCCATCGGGCTCGCCCTCAAGCAGGACCGCCGTGTCTTTCCCCTCGGCATCCTGATACAGGAAAATCTCGCCTTCCTTCCATTTTGCCAGCCAGCGCGTTACCTCCTCGGGATCCCCGGTGGCGAGGCTCGCCACCAGCTCTTTCTGCTGGTCGGCATCGGTCTGGATCGCCGCCTCGGCCACCACCACCCGTGGCGATGGTGAGAGCGTTTCGGCCGCGGAAGTCGAAAGCGCGAGCGCTGCGGCAACTCCCGTCAACCAACGGAGCTGCCGCCGGAATCCACCGCTTTTTCCGCGTGACACAAGTGGCATGGCAAACTCCAACAAGAGCACTTGCCATGCCATCCGATGGTATGCACTCCGCCGTGCATCCGCTGGCGGACCGCGGCTTCAATCCGCGTTCTGCCCCTTGAGTTCGACCTACTGTCCACCATGTGCCAATCGCGAACTCGGGTCATGCAACTCACCGTCATTGCCATGAGCCATGATGTTACGGAGGGAGCTGACGTGAGGGCTTTGTCGTCTGCACCCTGTTCTTCGATCCTTAGGCCCCTCGGTCTTGTGGGACACTGCGGGTGGAAGCCACACGCGGAGTTTCTCAAGGGAGCTTCCACTCGTCCTTCCTTGCCTCGTATTCGGCTTCCGGAAGCAGCACATAGAGCGGCTTCTTGTTAGGATCGATCCATGCGATGAGCTGGCGGAGTTTCTGTTCTTCCATCGTGGTGCAGCCGGACGTGGGCTTCGAACCACCGCCGCGCCAGATGTGGAAGAAGATCGCGCTGCCGTTTCCCGGGGTGACCTTCGGAGGGGCGTTGTGGGCGATGAAGAGTTTGAGGGAATGCGGGTAGTCATTCTGCTTCATCTGCTGCTTCTTTTCCCATGCGGTCGCCGGTTCGGCGTCGAGAATGACGTGCTTGTTATAGCTCGGTGAAGCGGGGTCTTCCACCCACAGGTCGCGTGTGGTCACCTGGCGGTAGAAGAGCTTCGGGTTCTTCTGGATCTTCGCATCGTAACCCCAGGCGCCGCCGATGTGGAAGACTCCTGCCGGGGCCCGCCAGTCACCTTCCGACTTCACTTTCACGCCCGGGGGAAGCGGGCTGATGCCTAGGCCCCACACGAGGCCATCGCGGCCGAGGCGGCCCTGCCACGGGCCGCTGGCCTTGACCCATTTGTCGCCGCGTTTTTCGTAGGTGTTGAGGGTGACATTCGAGCTGTTCCAGCCCTTGGCGATGCCGACCACGCATTGGGATGAGGTTTTGGGCAGTTCGAAGGCGGAGAGGGGCAGGGCGAGTGAGATGAGGGTGAGCAAGGACCGTAGCATGTCCGGAAGATGCCGCTTTTCGATAGCTCGGCAAGGGTGGGTTCGATGCGGGACTGGAGTCCCGCGGTCCCAGGGGAAGGCAGCCAGGCTGGAAGATCGCAGGAGTGGGCCGTAGGCCCGAGGGTGCGAGTGGAGGCATCTCAGGAAAAGGCAGCCCGGCCGGAGCTTGGCGAGCCCGGGGCGGGGGACAGGAGTGTCCCCGCTCCTTAGTTCTGGAGCACCGCTTGATCTAGCACCATGAAGGCACCGCCCGCGCCGTCGAGTTCCAGGGCGTGGGCATCGCTGGGGTTTGCGGGGTTGGCAAAGGGGATGAGGAATTCCCGCTGCGTGCGCAGGCTTGCCGTTTTCATTTCCGCTGCGGTCCACCGCTGGAGATCCGTGAAGTTCACGTCGGCGGTGAGATCCTGTCTGCCGGGATTCTGATAGATCGCGGGGCCTTCCAGCCGCTGCTGCATGAAGTAAGCACGTACGCTGCCACGCGGTCTGCGATGATAGAGCGAGGCAGCCTCCGATCCATAGTCGATGGTCAGCATGCGTCCCTTCCTCCAATGCGGAAGCATGTCGTCTTGCCATTGATGAAAGGCCTCCGCTACCTCGACCTGTTGGCCGATGGGAAAGGTCTCATCGAATACCGATGAATCGGGCAGGTCATCGCAAGCGAGCCACTGTTCCGCGGGTGAGAGGAACAGTTCGCTCCACCCGCTTTCTTCGCGGCGGAAACGACGCACCGGGAATGCGTCGGCAAACTCATTCGAGTAGATGCAGGCATGGCCTCCGCACGAAGCGAGGGCATCCTCGATGGTAGCGTGCCAGCGGACTTTTTGTCCCAACCTTTCTCTTTGCTTTGCGCGAAGGGGCTGGGACTTCTCGACGAGATGAAGATGGGAGCGCAGCCGGGTCCACCACGGAAGATGACCCATGACCGCTTCTGCCAAGATTCCTTCGCCGGGACCGAGCTCGATGAGATCGAGACAGCCGGTCGATTTCATCGCCTCTGCGGCCCATGCGGCCACGGCCTTTGCCAGTGAAGGCGTTAGCATCGGCGTGGTGGTGAAGTCTCCGCCGCGGCCCACCGCGCGGATACGACGCGCATAGTAGCCGCGGTCCGGATCGTGCAGAGCGCGCTCCATGAAGCGGTCGAACCGCAAAGATTCATCGGAGATCCATGGCCAGTTAGAGGAATTCATCGGGAGCGACTTGACGGCTTGCAATCCCCCTCGCATCTGTTCGGAGCGTGAAAGGAAGTCGGATCGCGGGAATCTTGCTGCTCGCGCTCGTCTCTTGCGAGCGCAACGAAGAGCCGCACCCAGGTGACCCGCCTGCGGATTTGCCGTCGCGGGGCCTTTCCGCCACCGAAAATCCGGCCGAGGAAAAGGCCGGGAAGCCGGCAGCCAAGCCGGACGAAGGCCCGGTTCTGGTGGAAAAGAAACCGCCGGTCGCAGAGCCCGCGCCGGGACACCCCGGAAAAGTGATCAGTCCTTTCAACGGCCAGCTCATCGATGTCTCCGGGATGGAGCCGGGCAGCCTGGTGGCGGATCCCACCTATCCGCTGGAAGAGAAAAAGCATTTCCGGGTTCCGGAAATGCCCGGGGAACCCGCCAAGCCACCGGGGCTTCTCGATCCCTCGATCCTCATCCGTCCGAAGGGGCCGCCGAAGGAAGCTCTTGATGAGCCTTGATTTGTGAAGGGCGATGCTCCCGATGCCGCTTGACGGTGGAGGTTCTTCCCGCTTCAAGACAGAGGATGCAGATACGGGATTTTGCGGTGTTTGCCGGCCTCTTGGCGATTATGGCCTGCGACGAGAAATCACCGCCCTTGGAGAATCAGTCTCCGCACATCGCGGGAAAGAAGAGCTCGACGTCCGTCTTGAGTGGAATCGCGGAGGAAAGCGTGGAACGCGGGAAAACCAAAAGCAGCGAACGGAGGAAGGACGCGGTGAAAAAATCGCCGGTAGCCGAACCTGCTCAAGGTCAGCCGGGCAAAGTCATCAGCCCTTTCACCGGACAGCCGGTGGATGTCACCGGCAAGATGCCGGGTGATCTCGTGGGCGATCCGAAATTTCCCGGCGATGAGTCGAAGATGTTCGTGGTGCCCGAAGGGGTGGAACCGGTGAAGCCAGGGCTCCCGGTGGCGCGGTCGGTGCCCGGCAAGGCGGGATTCGTATTTAGCCCTCACAGCAACCAGATCATTGATGTCACCGGATTGCCGCCGGGCAGCTTGGTTGCCGATCCGACCTATCCGGCCGAGGAAAAGAAGCACTTCCGTATCCCCGGCGATCCCCAGCCTGCGGTCTTAGATCCGACCAAGAGCAATGTCCCGTTGATCACGCCGGAGGGGAACATCATCGAAATCCCCCATGAATGAGTCGGCTTGGAGCCTGATCCTCTTTGCGGTGCTGATCATCGGCTGGTTCACCGCTCTGGATGTCAGGCTCTGGCTTCTTCTTAAGAAGCTGGTTTCCAGTTTGCGCGGAAGGAAAAGCCCTAGCGTCCCGCCATCACCTCGGCGGTGATGCCCTTCAAGTATTCCGTTTCCGGAATGGCGAGAAGTACGGGGTGATCCGGGCGTTGGCCATGGCTGGCCAGCAGGCGCAGGGACTTTTTCGCGTCGACGGAGGCATCCACGAGGTTGGCTTGGAAAAGCTCGCGGCTGGCGTGGTGGGAACAGCAGAAGGTGGAAAGGATGCCACCTTTTTCGAGCAGCTTCAGGGAGCGGAGGTGGATCTCCTTATAGCCCCGCATCGCGTCCATGAGGGTTTTCTTGTTCCGCGTGAAACTCGGCGGATCGAGGATGATGAGGTCATACTCGGGCTGCGCGTGCTTCAGGAAATCGAAGACATTGTGGGCGATGACCTCGATTTCAAGGCCGTTCAGCTCGGCATTCCGGCGGGCGGCGGCGCAGGCCGTTTCGGAAATGTCCACGGCGGTGACCTTTGCGGCCCCTGCCTTCGCGCAGGCGAGGGCGAAACCGCCTTGGTTCGTGAAGCAATCGAGCACGCGCTTGCCCTTTGCCATCGCGGCAACCTCGGCGTGGGACTGGAGCTGGTCGAGGTAGAGACCGGTCTTCTGTCCGTCGAAGAGATCGATCTCGAAAAGGAGATCATTGGCGCGCACCTGGAAGGAGCCCGGGTTCGCTCCGTGGATCATGGTGATCTCCTGCTCAATGCCTTCGGCCTTCAGGACCGGGGAGTCATTGCGCAAGATGATCGACTCAGGGGCGATCAGCTCTTTCAGCGCCGCGATGATCAGATCCAGGCGCAGGCGCATGGCCAGCGTCAAGGTCTGGACCACGAGGTGCGGGCCGTAGCGGTCGATGATGAGGCCGGGCATCCCGTCGGATTCGCTCCAGACGAGACGGGCGAGCGTGACGTCGATCCCGAGGCGCTGCCGCAGCTCGATGGACTGCTGGATGCGGCGGAGAAAGAATTCCGCGTCGAGGTCCTGCCGTTTCCTGGAAAAGCGGCGGGCCACGATCTGGGAGGCCGGATTGTAAATCGCGCTGCCGAGGGAGCGGTCCTGGAAGTCCTTCAAGGTGATCACTTCTCCCGGCTGAGGGTCGCCGAAGGTTTTTTTCACCTCCGTGGCATAGACCCACTCGTGGCCGTGGAAGATGCGGGCGCGGGGAGCAATGACGAGACCGGGCATGGCGTGGCGCCACCCATGAGGCGGGGCGGGGGAGCGCGCAAGCACGGAAGCAAAAGGCATTTCCTCTTGCTAGCCGGGGGAATCGGGTTTTAAACCCCTCTCCACCAGAACCATGGGCCAGCAAACCAAAACGATCGTCAAGCGCCGCCGCAGGAAGCTCTACCTGAAGCGGAAGAAGGAGCAAGCCAAGGCGGGCGGCGTCGCGAAGAAGACTTCCGCACCGAAGAAGGCTGATGCCGCTGCCAAGAAGGCTCCGGCCAAGAAGGCCGCTGCCAAGAAAGCCGCCGCTAAAAAGGCTCCGGCCAAGAAGGCCGCGAAGGTGGATGAAACCACCGCTGCCGAAGCAGAAGCTCCCGAGGCTTCCACCGAAGAGTAAACCGGAACGATTTTCGTCATTTTTCCCGGGGCCGGTTGCGATTCGTGACCGGCCCTCTTTCTTTGCAGCGTGGAGCAATTGCTGATCGTTGACGGGCACAGCGCGATCTTCGGGATCGAGTGGCTGCGCGAGCTCCATCATGGGGCGAAGCGCCACCTCGCCCGGCACGAGCTGGTGAAGGCCCTGCGGGACATCGGCGACCGCGGGGAATGGAAAGTCTGCGTGGTTTTCGACGGCCGCCAAACCGAGCGCAGCTTCGAAGGGGGAACCGAGGACGGAATTCTCATCATCTACTCCAAGGCGAAAGAAACGGCCGACGCCGTGATCGAGCGGCTGGCCGCGAGGTTTTCCGAGAAGGGCGACCGGGTGATGGTGGCCACCAATGACGGGATGATCCTCCTTACCGCCACTACCTTCGGGGCAGGAGGGATGAGGATTGAAGAGCTGGAGAGGTGGATCGAGGGGAAGGAATTCTGAATGCCGAATATTGAAGGCATCGCGAAGCGCACTCCGATTGGTGATTGAAGGATTGGTGATTGGCGATTTCCATCCTCCGCGATGGCTTTCTCGCCCGACCATGCTTTCGAACTGGTGAAATCCGCCCACGAGCGGGGCCGGCTCGCCCATGCCTTCCTGATCAGCGGCCCGCGGGGCAGCGGGAAGGAGCGCTTGGCGGCACGGATCGTGAAGATGCTGGATCACAAGTCCGCCGGGGGCGGCGGCTTCGATCTTTTCGGCGAGCCGGTGGTGGAAGAAGTGCCGCCGCTCGATGAGCAGGAGGGGGAATGGGTGCGTATCGTGCGCCCGCAGTCGAAGTCCCGGCGCATCGTGGTGGATGCTATCCGGGAACTGGAAAAGAGCCTCTATGTTTCCTCCGGCCCGACGACGTGGAAGGTGGGCGTCATCGCCGATGCCGATCGGATGGCGGCTGCGGCGGAGAATGCTTTCCTCAAGACGCTGGAGGAGCCCCCACCGCGCACCCTGCTGCTGTTGCTGACGGCCAATCCCAGCGGCTTGCTGCCGACGGTGCTTTCCCGTTGCGTGAGGATGCCGCTGCTGGGCACCCCCGATCTTTCCGAAGGGGCGGGCGGCGATCTCGTTCACGCCCTTGATCGGGCAGCGGCGACGGGCTTTGGCTCGGCGACGGTCGCGCTCACCCTGAAGTCAATCTTTGCCTCCATCCTGGAGCAGCGGAAGGCCGAGGCCGTGGAGGCTGCGGACGAGCTTCTGGCCGAGGAGGAAAAGGCACTCAACAAGGGCTTCGAGGGGGACTACCTGAAACGCCGCGAGGAAGCGCTGAAAGCGGCCGCGGAGTCCGAATACATCGAAGAGCGCGCGAGGCTCTTCGACGTGCTGCAATCGTGGATGGCGGACGTCCTGCGCTGCAAGACGGGCGCGCCGGGCCTCGATTTCCCGGCTTCCGCCGCCCAGACGCAGGCGATCGCCAAGTCCGAGGATCTGGGCCGCCTGATCCGGCGCATGGAGGCGCTGGGAGAGCTTCGCTCCACGCTGGATACGAACGCCCAGGAACAGCTTGCACTCGAGGTCGGCTTCCTGAAGGCATTCGCCTGAGCGCGGGGATCAGAACTTCACGTCGGAGTCCGACTTCTGGACCTGCGGGTTCTTGTTGCCGGCGAGCTTGCTGACGATGCCGAACTTGGCCTGCAGGGCCTTGTCACGCTCGGAAACGGTGGGGCCTTCGTCGCCCGACATTTCCTTCATCTGGCTTTCGATTTCGGCGGCTTGAGCTGAAGTATCGGTGGTGGTGGGATCGACCCCGAGGGCGCTGGCGGCGGCATCAATACGGGAACCCTGCACGGCAACCTTGTCCAATTGCTTTTCGTAGGTGCCCATGATCGAGGCGACGCCTTTGACGTCCTGTCCGCACTCGCGAATCGATTTCACGACGTAGCCGGCCTTCGCTCGGGCACTTTCCGAGGTGGCAAACCAGATTCCGGCTCCTGCGAGGAGGCCGACGATCGTGCAGGTGACGGCCAGGCTGGCGCGCTTGGTTTTCTGCTCCTTCTTGGCGTCCCGGGCTTCGAGCATCTTGCGCAGATCGGCTTCGGATTCGGTCTCCTCAACCGGAGCCGCGACGATGGGAGTGGCGACCTTTTCGACAGCGGGGGTGGCCTTTGCCCCGGGCTGGACCGACTTTTGGGCCGGAGCCGTGGCGGTGGCGGCGACAAACTCCGCGGACTTCAGTTTTTCAAAGGAAGGCATGAAGGTGGCCGGCTTAGGAGCGGTGGCTGGCGGCGGACCCGCACGGAGAGCTGCGTTTGCCAACTGATTGATTTTTTCTTGTGCCGTCATGGGAGGGAAAGCGGTGGGCTGTGAACGTGTATGGTGTGTCTCAAAGGACGCGGCCATTGTTCATAACTCCGTATATTTGAGCATTACGTAATCATGCCTACGCAATCGCGTGTGCATAATGCCCGATCCCGTAAGAGGCAGGGTATCAGCAGGGTAGGAGGAAAAATGTCGTCAAAAGTCGCCGTTTCGCGACCTCATCGCCTGAGCCTCAAGGCCGAATCCCGCAGCCACCTCCAGAGCCGCTCCCTCCAGTAGGCGGTCCAAGCCCTCGATGACATCGTGGATGCCCTTTGCCCACGCTTGGGCCGTCCACGCCGGCTCGGAAAGCTCGAGCAGATGATCCATCGCATCGTCGCCGAGGAAAGGCTCCAGTCCGTAGCCCACCATCAGGGCGGACTTCCTCTGGATCGGGTCGAGCGCCAGCAGGATGGAGTGGTTTTCACCGCCCTTTGTATTCTCGCTGGAAAAGCCGCCGCAATTGAAAATCCAGAAGACGTGGAGTTCGAAAGGATGCTCCTTCGGGAACTCGTGGAGCAGGACATGCAGGGTCACCTGCGGGAAATGCCAGGAGAGCTTGCCGCAGGCCTTGGCGAGTTTCTGCATCTCGCTACGGTTGAGCGCCCCCGTGGTGTCGCAGACGCCGCGTCCCAGCCGTGGGACCGCACCGAGCAAGGCCGAGGCGCGGTCCAGCGTGAGGACGCACTTCGGGCACTCCACGGCGGTCTCGGTCAGCCGGGCGCGGCAATACGGGCAACGCATGAAGCTTCCTAACTGCCGGTGCCCCTTTTGAGAAAGTCGAAAGCGCAGCATGTCAGCGGTGTCCATTTCCCGGTTGGCAAATCAGGCCTCCGCGTCGCACGCTTTCCGCATGCAGCGTTTTGCAGGAAAGACGGCGGTGGTCACCGGAGGTGGCCGGGGGATTGGTGAGGCGGTCGCCATGGCCTTTGCGGCCGAGGGCGCGAAGGTGGCGGTAGTGAGCCGCAGTGAATCGAGCTGCGGGAAGTCCGCCGAGGAGATCAATGCTGTTTTCCCCGGTGCGGCGAAGGCATATGCCATCGACGTCGCAGATCACGAGGCGGTGCAGGAGCTAGGCAAGACGATCATCGCCGACTTCGGCAGCGTCAACATCCTGGTCAACAACGCCGGCGTCACCCGTGACGGTCTGCTGATGCGGATGAAGTCGGAGGACTGGGACACCGTGCTCGATACGAATTTGAAGGGAGCTTTCAACACCGTGAAAGCTTTCATGCGCAGCCTGATGAAGGCGGAGGATCCCCGCATCATCAACATCGCGTCCGTCATCGGGCTCATCGGCAATGCGGGCCAGGCGAACTACGCGGCATCCAAGGCGGGGCTCATCGGCTTCACGAAGTCCGTGGCGCGTGAACTCTCCGGCCGCGAGGTGACCTGCAACGCGGTGGCTCCCGGCTTCATCACCACGGACATGACGGGTGAACTACCGGAGAAAGTGCGGGAAGAAGTGCTCAAGAGCATCCCGCTTTCCAGCTTCGGTGACGTCTCCGATATTGCCTCGGCGGTTCTCTTTCTCGCGAGTAAGGAAGCCCGCTATATCACGGGGCAAGTGCTGGCGGTTGATGGTGGCATGACGATGTGAGCTATTGTAGATTGAAGATTGAATACTGACTATTGAATCATGATGAGGTTTTCCGCTCGCGTCCGCTTGGGTGGTTTTCCAATAATTAATCATCAATAATCACTATTAACTGCCCCGATGGAGCTTCTCGTCATCCGCCATGCCAAAGCCGAAGACCACGGTCATCCCGGTGGCGACGGGGAGCGCGCGCTGGTGGCGAAGGGCTTCGAGCAATCGGCACGGCTCGGGCGTTTCTTGAAGCGTATCGACCGTCGTCCGGACGTGGTGCTTACCAGCCCGCTGGTGCGTGCCCGGCAGACCGCGGAGACGCTTTGTGAAGCTGCGGAGATGCCCGGGCCGGTGGTCCAAGGGTGGCTCGCCTGTGGGATGGACCCTGAAATGGCGATCCGTGAATTGGTGGCCTTCAGTGATTTCGAGCGCGTCGCGATCGTGGGGCATGAGCCGGATCTTTCTTCGCTGATCGAGTGGTTGCTCGGTTGCTCGGGAAGTTCGGTGGAGGTGAAGAAGGCGAGTCTCACCGGACTGCAGGTGCATCCACCGGCATGGCTTGCGAGGCTGTTGTTTCATGTCCCGCCGGGGATGTTGGGGGAGTGATCTTATCGCGAGGGGTAGCTCCCTGCGTATAACCGGCGGATCATCTCTTCGCGCGTTTCTTCGTCGGACTTCACAAAGGATCTCACGAAAGCATCAGTCCGTGCGGATAGCGCCGTCAGGGGTCACATATTTGTGGCACAGGGCGAGAAAGCGGTCCACGCATTCCAACTGGGAGTCGTTCAAGAGGCCCATGTGGGTCTTTTTCTCGCAGGCATCGGAGACGTTGTCGTAGTCAGAGTCTGGAAAGTTCCGGAGGAAGTGGCGCATGAAGACCGGTAGATAAAAGCGCCAGCCCTCGTCGTCGGAGAAGGGGAAGTACTCCCAGAATCCCGAAGCATGCTCTCCGTCGACCTCTTCCCAGTCCTCCTCCGGATCCATCGCACGGAGTTCTGCATGACGCTCTTCGGAAAGGTTCCATTCATCATCGATGCCCCTGGCAACATGAAGGGTGATCTGCGGACGGGAAACGCCGCGGAAGGCTTCCTCAATCACGGGGATCAGTTCCGCGGCTTCGTGGCGGGCACGATCGACGATTCTGCCCATGGCGAGACTGGGGGTGTCGTAACCGCATGCCCGCATTTCTTCATAGCCGAGAATCTCTTCAGACTTGGTTGCGTTTGGTGGGGTGGGATAGGGACAAGCGCCCGCGCTTGTCCGCGAGCGGTTCTTGGAATCAGGACTCGCCCGCGGTCGGCCGAGGGCGTCCGACCCTACCTTGACTTCGCTTGTCGCCGTTTCCGGGCTCCGATCATATCGCTCCGCTTCCGCTGGCGCCATTCGACGAATTCCTTCAGGGAGACAGCCCCCATCTGGTGGATCTTTTCTTTCCTCGCTCCTTCCAATCGACGGACGGATGCGGTCGGGGCGGCTTCGTCGTCTGAACAGATCGGGAGGAGCTCTTTGCAGAGCTTGCGACGGCACGGCTTGCCTTGGCTTTTTTGAAGGGCTTCACCTTTCGCCAGTTCTTGGGACTCGCGGGCCCGCGGACGTAGTGATCCTTCAAGTAAGCAAGGCGTTTCTTTTCGAGGGGGGTGGTGATGCTGCTCATGAACGGCTCGCGGGGAATTAACAAAAGATCGGGTCGGGCTCCCATCTATTTTAGGAGGCTCGGAGAGGGCGGTTAGGACATTTGGCTAACTACGGCAGAGAACCGCCGAGTGCAGCGGCTTGACCGGCCGGAATTCGACGAAGCCGATCTCTACGATTTCCGCCGTGAAGGGCAGGGCTTCCGCGCGGCAAATTTCCAGCGCTTCTTCGAAACACTCGGGCGGGCATCCGGCCGCGAGCGTGCAATGCGGGATCCAATGCGAGGGCGAATAGTTCGGCCAGATGTTGGTCGCCATTGGTTCGAAGGATTCAAGGAAGGCCCAGTGGAGTTCGAGGAGGGGAATGGTCACCTTTGGTGAAAAGAAGACGACGGGTTCGGCACCCGGGAAGATTCCGAGGGATACGAACGTGACGGGGAATCCGGCGGTGCTTCCGGCGAAGCGGTCGAGCAGGTGGATCGTCGGCTCGATCGCGATCGAATCACAGACGGCCAAGGAAACGTGCGGGCGGCTGTCGCCTTCGTGAAGATAGGTGATTCCGATCGCGGCAAGACGCTCCCAAATGGCCCGGATCCGCTTCTCGCTGGCGGGATCAAAGAAGAGTTCGACGGCGTAGGGCATCGAGGTTGCGGGTTTTGGGGGAATCTAGCAATCGAGCAACTTTGCGAGTCTCTTCACGATCGGTTCACGGGCACCGGTCGGCGATTTGCGAATGACGAAGATCATGTCGATTCTGAGAGAAGTTCTCTTCCAAAATCAACGGCAAGCTGAGGAGTGTCTGGCAAGGCAGGCGCACGCCCCTCGAACTGCGCATAGTGCGTGCCGGCGAAAACCATACCGAGGTATTGGCAAGACAACGCGAAAGGCTCGTCGAAGGAGTCAGGTGCTGAAGGATCGGTTCCACAGCATAACACTGCCAACTGCTTTCCCCGGAGCTGCCGGCCGAGGTCTTTGCGGGTCGAAAGGAGGTCGCTGATCCGGTCCAGGAAGGTCTTGGCCTGCGCGCTCATGGTATACCAATAGAGCGGGGTCGCGATGATCCATAGCGGGCATGCCACCAGTTTTTCGATCAGGGGAATGAAGTCGTCCCCGGCGTTCTCGTTGCTATAGGAGTAATAGCCGATGCGTAGTGCCGAGAGGTCCACCAGATCGAAGCTGTTTGGAGGTAAGGTCATCTCCACGAGTGCCCGGGTGTTCCCATTGGGGCGGGAGGATGCGAGAAGAACGGCGGGGCGCATGAGTCGCCAGGGGTGGATTGTGGGAGCCTAGTCAATCTCCAGCCGGTATCTCGGCAACTTCGGATCAATCTCCCGGCTCCAGGCGTCGATGCCGCCTTTGAGTGCCTTGGTGTTCTTCATGCCGTGGCCGAGGAACCAGGCGCAGGTGTCCAGCACGTGCTTTCCGGCATGATCGTGGAGGATGATGCGGCGCTCGGGGTCGGCGGCGAAGAGCTTTTGTTGGAGATCTTGTTCCAGAAAGACCGAGCCGGGGATGCTGACGGCTTCGTGTTCCTCGCGGGTGCGGGTGTCGAGGAGCAGGGGCGGGGTGGGGGAATCGAGTTCGGCTTTCAGCTCGGCCGGAGAGATCATCATCGACTCGTCGTGGGCATGGCTGGCCAGCAGGTGGTCGAGCACCTCGACCGTGTCGAGATCTCCGGCGCGCGCGCAAAGTTCGGCGAGCGTCTCGGTATCGGCGAAGCCGCAGCTCTGACATCCGCCGAGATGATAGCGGGAAAACAGGGCCCGGCGGGCGCCGGGCAGGGCTTCCATGATCCGGCCCATCGGGGTGTCGGGAGTGATCGTCGCGGGGTCCACTGGTGCGAGGCTAACCGGGCCTCCGGGATTTTCCACTGTTTCAACGCGGGTTTCTGGGCCATTTTCCCGGCGCATGTTCCGCCAGACCGATCCCGACGAGCCGCGAATCTACTTCCTGCCGAATGCGATGACGGCGGGGAACCTTGCGTGCGGCTTCTTTGCGGTGCTCACGATTTTCAAGGGGATCCTGGTTGCCACCACCACTCATGGCTACGACTTCTCTGCCGCGAAGCCCTTCTACGAGCGGGCGATTTTGCTGATCTTCGCCTCCTGCATTTTCGACCTGTTGGACGGCCGGCTGGCCCGCCTCGGGGGGAAGGAGTCGCCCTTCGGCCGCGAATTCGACTCCCTAGCGGACGTGATTTCCTTCGGCATGGCTCCCTCGATGCTCATGGCGAAGGCGGTGCTGCTACCGCTGGATGAGGTGGTGAACGGCCTCGGCTGGGTCCTGGCGTGCATCTATGTGCTCTGCGGGGCCATGCGGCTGGCGCGCTTCAACTGCCTCGCGGCGCTGCCGAAGTCGTCAAAGGTCGGCACCGACTTCCGGGGTATCCCGATTCCGATGGCGGCGGGATTCATTTCATCCCTCACCTACCTGATCATTCATTTCAACGAGAACGATCGTGATCTGGGAGCGTGGAAATACGTGTTGGCGGGGGCGATGCTCGGCTTGTCCATCCTGATGATCAGCGATGTCCGCTATCCGAGCTTCAAGAAAGTGGGATGGCGTACCCGCGGGACGCCGCTTCTGATCGTTCTGGCGGCGGTCATCGTGTTCTTCACGGTGAAGTTTCATCAATTCGTGCCCGTGATCCTTTTCTCGGCCTATCTGCTCTACGGGCTGGTGGTGAGGCCGTTCCTGCCGACGAAGGTGCAGCGGGAGATCGAGGTGGAGGATGAGGTGACCGACGAAAGCCCGGAGTCCCAGGATAGTGAGAATCAGGTTGATTAAGGTAACTTAATCAATTAGAGGATCGAGTGAGATGTTTCACCCGGGCCCGAAGGCTTGCTCTGTCTTTCTCCGGACGGCGGAGCTGATCCTTGCTCTCTGCCTGACGCTGGGAGGCGCAGCGGAAGCGGCGCGGTTTACGACGGTGGTGATCGATCCTGGCCATGGAGGAAAGGACAAGGGCGCCTTTCGCGGCGGCGTGCGGGAATCTCATCTTGCGCTCCAGACGGCCCAGCGGCTGGAACAATTGCTGAAGAAGAAGGGCCTCAAGACCGCGATGACCCGGCGAAGTGACATCTTTGTCTCGTTGGGAAGCCGGGTTGCGATCGCGAACCGGCATCGCTCCGCAGTGCTGGTGAGCATTCATTTCAACGCCTACGGGGATTCGCGGTATCGGGGCGTGGAGACTTTTTACGGCGGGCATGCGGGAAGGATCTTGGCGCGGGCGATCCAGACGCGCTTGGCAAGCCGGCTGAAAACCCAGAACCGCGGGGTGAAGCAGCGGAGCTTCAAGGTGCTAAGCCAGACGAAGTGTCCGGCGGTGCTGGTGGAGTGCGGCTTTCTGAGCCATGGCAGCGAGCGGGCGCGCTGCCGCACTGCGGCGTATCAGCAGACTGCCGCGCAGGCGATCTGTGACGGGATCCTGGCGGTGAGGTGAGGGTGGGGAAATCCGAGGAAGGGAAGATCTTTGGACGATTTTCCTACCATCCAAGCGGAACTGGAGTTCCGCGGTCCCAGGGGTTATGGGCTCATCACGCCTTTCTTTGAGGGCAAGGAGATGGCTTTGAGGAACTTTGCGGCGATCTCGGGCCATTCGATTTTGGCGGCTTCCTGGAGTGCTTCCTCGCGGCGTTTTCCGGATTTGTAGATGAGCTGATAGGCTTGTTTGAGGGCGGCTCGCTCTTCCGTGGAGAAGCCTGCCCGTTTCAGGCCCACCGAGTTCAGCCCCGCGATGGTGTTGATCCCGTAGGCCATGCAGTAGGGAGGAACGTCCTGGCTCACCGCGGTGAGACCTTGGACCATGGCGAGATCGCCGACCTTCACGAACTGGTGGACACCCACCGCACCGCCGAGGAATGCCTTGTTACCCACGAGGACGTGGCCGCCAAGCAGCACGTTGTTGGCGAGGATATTGCCGTTCCCCAAGCGCACGTCGTGAGCGAGGTGGACGCCGGTCATAAGGAAATTGCCCTCGCCCATCACCGTATCGTGCCCGGACTTCGAGCCGCGGTGGATGGTGACGTATTCCCGCAGAGTATTGCGGGGGCCGATCACGACACCAGAAGTGCAGGAGGGATCGAAGGAAAGATCCTGCGGATCCACCCCGACGATCGAGCCCCAGCCGATGCTGCTGCCTTCACCGATGGTGGTGCGGCCGGAGATCCATGCATGGCCACCGACCGTCACGCCTGCCGCGAGCTTCACCGGTCCTTCGATCACCGTGAAGGGCCCGATGCTTACGTCGTCGGCGAGTTCCGCTTCAGGGGAAATGCAGGCGGTGGGATGAATGGTCGGCACGGCGGGCTTGTAGGCCGTGGAAGAGTGCGGGGCAAGGCCCGGTGCCGTTTGCAGGCAAGATCGGCGTTGAGAATTCCCGCGTCTCCTGTCCAAGGTGGGCGCCGTGAGAATTCACCGGATGCTAGCGGAAGGATGCGCGGGAGTGTTGCGCGAGGTGTTCGACCGTGGGTGCGTGCTGGACCGGGTGATCGATCAGACCTTCCGGGCGAATCCGAAGTGGGGGAAGCGCGACCGCGGATTCATCGCGGAGACGGTTTTCGAGGCGGTCCGCTGGCGGCGCGCGCTGGCCTTCGTGGCGGGCGGGGATTCAGTGGAGGCGCTGTGCGCGGCCCAGTGGAACCGGAATGCGCTGCATATCCCCGAGTGGTGGGCATGGGAGGGGAGCTATGTCATGGAAATGAATGACCGCGAGGAGGCGCTTGGTTCGGAGCCGCGCGCGGTTCATGAATCGATCCCGGATTGGCTCGACGCCCGGGCCGCGGGGGAACTTGGAGAGGCCTGGGACGCGGAGCTTTCCGCGCTGAACCATCGGGCTCCGGTTTATCTCCGCGTGAACCGGTTGCGCATCGCGATGGATGAAGCAATCCAGTGGCTTGCCAGCAAAGGCGTCATCGCCGACCGGGTGGCCGATGCGCCGGATGCTCTGGTATTGCATGAAGGAAAGACTCTTCCGAAGCCGCTGGCGGCGGAGGGCCTCGTGGAGATCCAGGATGCGGGATCGCAGGTCATTGCGCCCTTGCTCGACGTTCATCCGGGCATGCGGGTGATCGATGCCTGTGCCGGTGCCGGCGGAAAGACGCTGCACCTCGCCGCGCTGATGCAGGGCAGGGGCGAGATCGTCGCGATGGATGTTTCGACGTCGAAGTTGAGCGAGCTGCGGCGGCGTGCTGCAAGGGCCGGTACGCGGATCATCCGCACGGAGACGTGGCGGGAGGATACCTTGAAGCGCTACGCGGGCTGGGCGGATCGCGTGTTGATCGATGCCCCGTGCTCGGGTCTCGGGACGCTGCGCCGCCAGCCGGATCTCAAATGGAGGCTGAGCGAAGCGACCTTGGAGAAGACGAGGCGGCTCCAGCGGCGCATGCTCGATCATTATCCGTCGCTGCTGAAACCCGGCGGGAAATTCGTCTATGCCACTTGCTCGGTGTTGCCCTCGGAGAACACGGGGCAGCTCGATCTGCTGGCCGAACGGGACGCGCGTTTCAAGATCGAGGAAAGCGTGACGATTTCTCCAGCGGGAAGCGGATGGGATGGGTTCTTTGCGGCGCGGTTGGCGGAGTGAAGATCGTATTCCTCAGAGAACGGCGTTGCCGTTCCCTCATAATGCCCAAGGGTGGCACGACGAAAGAGCGGCTACCTTGGGAAAAGGCCCGAACGAATACTGAACCTCGAAGAGCTTCCTTGGGGCTTGGACGAATGGGTGATTCGGGGAGGTGTTGGTCAGGGTGAACCGCTGGAACCCCATCCGGGGTTCGTTGGTTAGCCATGCCAACCGGTGGTGGCGCTGCGCTTGCCACCGGTTATTCGCTGATATTCTTCCGGGATGAAGAGGCACGGACTGCATCCCCTGGAAGGCGGGATGTCGGTGCGCGTGCTCTATGCCGCGCCCGGCTTCTCTCGTGCGGGCTCCTTCCCGCGGATGACCTTTACCGGAGTGCCGACCTTCACCTGTTCGTAGAGCTTCGGCACGAAGTCCTTCGGCAGCCGGATGCAACCGTGCGAGGCGGCTTCCCCGGGCTTCGGGATTTCCCCGGCGTGCAGGCCAACACCGTAGTGAGTGATGCGCATCCAGTAGCGCATCGGCGCGGGGTGGTAGAACTGTCCGGGCGGTACCGGTGTTGTCGGCTTCGCGTCGCCGTTGGTGACATTGCCTGCAGCATCGGCGATCCAGCCGTAGCGGTCGGAGTGCTTCAGCTCCAGCTTCTCGGTGATGGTGTAGTTCCCCGGCGAGGTCGAATGGCCTTCCTTCCCGGAGGAGACATAGGACCAGCCGATCATGCGGTCGGCCCGGCGGTAGGTGGCGATCTGCGAGGAGAGATCGATCTCCACCGAGACATCGCCCGGTCCCTTGTCATCATGCCAGTCATACATGACCTGCGAGGCTCTCGGCGGAGGCGAAGGTTTGAACAAGGAGCATGAGCAGGCAGCGGCAGCCAAACAGGCGAGCGAGATCCGCGAGATCAGGGAGGCGGGAGTCATGGAAGCGAACGCGCGGACTATCTCCGGATCGGTTTCTGCGATCCAGAGTTTTCGCGGCCAAGTCCGGACCTTGCCTGATTCATCGGTCCGGCTATACCAAGAGGAACTTCCATGAAATCCGCATCCCCGATCCTCGCCGGCCTCTTGCTTTCATTCGCCCTTTCCCGTCCAGCCGCTGCCGCGGAACACGAATGGGTGAAGCTTTTCAATGGCAAGGACCTCAGCGGCTGGACGCCGAAGATCACCGGCCATCCGCTGGGCGAAAATGCCCACGATACCTTCCGGGTGGAGGACGGGATCATCAAGGCGTCCTACGACAAGTATGGGAAGTTCGAGGGACAATTCGGCCACCTCTACACGAACCTTGCCCACTCGCACTACATCCTCCGGCTGGAATACCGCTTCGAGGGCAAGATGATCTCCGATGCACCGAACTACGTGAACCTGAACAGCGGCGTGATGTATCACTCCCAGCCGCCGCAGAGCATGGGGCTGAAGCAGCCTTTCCCCGTGAGCCTGGAGTTCCAATTCCTGGCCGATGAAGGCAAGGGCAAGCGCCCGACGGGCAATGTCTGCACGCCGGGGACGAACCTGGAGATCGATGGCAAGCTGGTGACCCAGCACATCGTCGAGTCTAGCGCGCCGACGTTCCAGCCCGGGGATTGGGTCAAGATCGAGCTGGAGGTTCACGGGGACAAGGAGGTCATCCACCGCGTGAATGGCGAGGAAGTGCTGCGCTATCAGAAACCGCAACTCGATCCAAAAGGGGACGTCGAATCGAGCAAGGAACTCTATGCCGCCGGGGCGATCACCCCGCTTGCCTTCGGGCACATCGCGCTGCAGGCGGAAGGGCAGGGCGTGTGGTTCCGGAATATCGAGCTGAAGCCGCTGGATCCGTGAGGGGATTCCCGGTGTTGGATGAGATCATTTGAGCGCGAGCGTTTCCCTGTAAGAGGGGAGGGTATGTTCACCGGGTCCGGTGCTGCTTAGAGCCTGTCTGAAGAATCTCTCCGTGGAGAATTCCATCATAGGGGGGAAACACAGTAACAAGGTAGAGAGGAGGGATACCTCTCAAACGGACTGGGGCAAGCTGCCCCAGCCACATTTTTCAAGCGGACCGGGCCGGTCCGCCCTACAAGAGATGGGGCGCGGGACGCATCCCCTCCTTGTCCTAGGGCATTCCCTCGCTCTTCAGGCAGGCCTTGAGGATGATCATGCGTTTTCCGGCGTCCTTGATGTCCGCCATGTCGATATTGAGGGCGAAGGGATGGTTCACGCCGTCCTTTTCCACCCAGCCGACGATCCAGCCGATCTGAGGTGTCGTGGATGTGCACCAGCCGGTCTTGTGGTGGATCACCACCTTGCTGAACCTTTCCGTGGGCACGATCTCACGGACGGTCTGCATGGTGTCGCGTTTCAGCGGCAGATCGTTTGAGAGCAAGCGCCCGATGAATCGGACCTGTTCCAGGGCGGAGATCTCCAGCGGGCCATCGAGCCAGAAGCGATCGACGACTTCGCCAGTCGTGCCGTTGCCATAGTCGAGTGAAGCGACGCCCTTCGCCATCCTCTCCGCGCCGATCCTGCGGGCGAGTTCCTGATAGACGGGGACGGAGGAAACCTTGATCGCCTCGCGAAGGGGCAGATCCCTTTCCCAATCCTTGAACGGCTGTGGTTTTCCGCCGTAGGGAAGCACTTCGTCCGCGCTCTTCACGGCGCCGGTCTCGAGGCCGATGAGTGAATTCGCGATCTTGAAGGTGGAGGCGGGGACGAAATGCTTCGCGGCGCGTTCCGGATTCCATGCTTTGATCTCCCCGGATTTCGAGTCCACCAGCACGAAGGTGCCGATCGCACCGGCTTGTTTGAAATGCTCGCCGAAGGCGGGAACGGCATGGATCGGAGGCTCCGCGGCGGCCGCGATAGCGAGGAGGAAAGGCGCGAGGATCGCGATCAGCTTCATTGTGCCCACGTAGGGCCGCGATCTGTAGAGGCGCAAGGATGAGAGTGTGAATTCGTGTTTGCTCCCGTGTCCCCGGCGGTCACGCTTTCCCCCATGGCCCGGCCGAAGCCCGCGATCATTTTCATCTTCATCACGCCCTGGCATGGGCGCCGACGATGGGGTGGCTTTACTTGGCGCGGATTGTTTCCGGGATCACGGCCGCGAATTTCTCCGCCGCGAGTGCTTACATCGCGGATGTGACGCCGCCGGGGAAGCGCGCCGCGGGCTTCGGGATGATCGGCGCCGCCTTCGGCCTTGGGTTCGTCGCGGGGCCGGCGGTTGGTGGTCTGTTAGGCGCGGTGGCGGCCGGGATCACGTTGCTGAACTGGCTCTACGGCGCCTTCGTGCTGCCGGAGTCGCTCGCGAAGGAGAATCGACGGGCGTTCTCGTGGGAGAGTGCGCATCCGATCAAGGCGCTGGTCGCCTTGAAGCGTTGGCCGCTGGTCTTCGGCCTCGCGAGAACCCATTTCCTCACCGTGCTCGCGGGGAATATCTATCCCGCGCTCTGGGTGCTCTACACTGGAACGCGCTACGGTTGGAATAGCCAGATGGTCGGGTGGTCGCTTGCTCTGGTAGGGATCCTCGCCGCGATCGTAAAGGCGGGGTTAGCGGGGAAAGTGCTCAAGGTCATCGGGGAAAAGCGGGGTATCTACGTCGGCCTGCGTGCCATGGCTGCGGCGATGTTTTGCTACGGAAGCGCGACGAACGGATGGATGGTCTTTGCGATCATCTTCTCCATTGCCGGTATCGGGTCGCCCGCCATCCAGTCGATGATTTCGAAATCCGTGCCGGCTGATGAACAGGGAGCCGTCCAAGGAGCGCTGAATAGCATCACCAGCATCACCAGCATCGCCGGGATTCTCGCACCGCTGTTGTGGACGGCGTTGTTCTCGTGGTCGATCGCTGCGGAAAGGGAGACGCATGTCCCCGGTGCGCCCTTTTACGGCGCGTCCCTTGTTTCAATCGCCGCTGTATTTTTGGCATGGCGTGCATTCCAGAGAGGGATGAGGGAGACTGCTTGAGGGTGGCGAAATTCGAATGAATTGAATGGAAAGTTGATTTCGCTAACTCCTGTTAGCGATGGGTTGCGTAGGGTGATGAGGGTGGTTCATGAGTTTTTGGAGATTATCAAATTTAGTTAAATATCTAGTGAGTAGTCACAGCACGGTGACAGTTTAGTTTTTCTGAAGATTCGGATTGCGTGACTAGCAGTTGGTCTATTAGTGCGTGTTAGGGTCACTGCCAGCTCATGCCTTCCTTCATTCCCTCCCTGTTTTGTTCTCGTCCAGCGTCGGACGAGATGGCGGGGGAATCGGGAGGAAAGAGGGATTCCCGAAAGCTGGGAAGGCGGTCAACGAGGGTCTTCGCTCTTGCTCCCGAAAATCTCCGGCACGTGTCTCAGCGTGCCGTCCGTCCACTGCTGTTTCTCTCCCCGGCGATCGACACACCCACTGTCCATGATCACCACCCTCAGCACCTCGCTGCTTGCCGGTCTGCTCGCGACCGCGCTCTTCACCTCCGTTGCTTCCGCGCAAAACGTCGGCATCGGCACCACCACTCCGAAGTCCAAGCTTAGCGTCAACGGAAGCACCGCCAGCGGCGGGATGGCCATCGGGGACGCGACCTATACGAGTACGACGGGTACCGTAGCTCCCACGAACGGAGCCATTATCCAGGGCCGCGTCGGCATCGGGACAACGAATCCGGTGATGCGCCTTCACCTCGAAGGCGATGGCAGCACGAACTGGGATTCGGCCGTCTACGTCAATAGTACCGCCAATCCACCCACCGGGGCCTTCGCACCGCACATAGTGCTCAAGGCATCGAACAACGCCGCCTTGAGCCCAGGGGATATCTTCGGGCGCTACATCGTTCAGTCCCTGCCGGGTGGCGTTCAAGCCAACGCAACCGGTTGGGATGCGATCCATCGCGGTTTCTCCGGGAGTGCTCCCCTAACTGCCATGCGCTTCATCACGTCCGGGGGAGCAGGAGGGGTCGAACGGATGCGGATCGACGAGAACGGCAATGTCGGCATCGCCGACGTAGATCCCACGGAAGCGCGGTTGGTGGTGCGGGGCGCGGGATCGGGAAACATCACCGGCGGTCGCACGCAGTTCAGCTATAACAGCACCGGGTTGCTTGAGGTTGCCGGTACTTTCGCGATCGCCCCGAGCATCTACGCATCGTCCGCGATCGTGGCGGAGGGAAATCTCATCGCAGGCATTTCTGTCATCGCCGCCAACACGATCTCTTTGTCGGACAGTCGGCTGAAGAACGCCGTCCGTGAATCCGATGGTGCCGCCGATCTGGCGACGCTCGGGAAGATCCGCATCACGGACTACACGATGAAGGATCCCTCCGTATTGGGCGGGGGTGAGATCAAGAAGGTGATCGCCCAGCAGGTCGAGGAGGTCTATCCGCAAGCCGTCACCAAAACGAGCGGCTACCTGCCGGATATCCAAGCCGTCGCGACGATCGCGGCGAAGGGAGAGGGGCTCTTTGAAGTGAGCTGCGAGAAGGCTCACAAAATTGAGGCCGGATCGATGGTGAAGTTTTTCGCGCAGAATGGAGAGGCGTCATTTGCCACCGTGGAGTCGGTCGGCGAGAAGACATTCACAGCGAAGCTGAACTCGTGTGCTGATGGGGATAAGATTTTCGTTTACGGCCGTCAGGTGAATGACCTGCGCACGGTCGATTACGAGGCGATCAGCATGCTCAATGTCAGCGCCACGCAAGAGTTGGCGCGGAAAATCGCCGCGCTCGAAGCGGAGAACGCGAAGCTGAAGGCCGACAATGCACAACTTTCCGCGGTAGTGTCGGATGTGAAGGCCCTGAAGGAAGCGGTGGCCGCGATGAGGTCCCCTAACAAAGGAGGGGTCCAGACCGTGTCCCTCGCGAAGTAAGATCGCATGAGAATCAGGCGACGCGTGGAGATCCTCCATCGCCGCCATGGCGAAACACTGCCCGTTTCTTCCGGTATGACCTTTGAATACACTTTTCTTCCGCCTGCTTTCAGGCCGCTTGCTCTCCTGCTCGGGGCTCCGTTCCTGAGCTGTCTTCCGCGGCTCTTGCGGGTGCGCTGCTGCGATTAGCCCGTCGGCGCGCCGATCGGTTGCGTAAGGCTGCCCGAACCGTTTCGGCCGGTCCTTGACCGGACAAAGATCCGATATTCCCACACCCAATTTCACCTACACATGAAAACACGAATCGATTCCATCGTTGTTGCCGGCCTCCTTGCTGCCGCGCTTTCCACCACCGTCGTCTCCGCACAAAACGTCGGCATCGGCACGACCACTCCGAAGTCCAAGCTCAGCGTCAATGGCTCGACCGCCAGCGGCGGAATCGCTGTAGGAGATGCCACCTACACGAGTACGACGGGTACCGTAGCACCGCTCAACGGTGCGATCATCCAAGGATTCACCGGGATCGGAACAAAGAGTCCTGGCTGGCTACTGAGTGTGGTCAATGACCAGAGCACGGCTGGCAACACGAACGGGGTGATAAGCTTGCGTCAGTATGGCTCCACCCACCAGTCGGCTTTTGAATTCTTTTCCGCCAACGGAACCGAAGCGTCGCCGACTCCCCTGGCAGCCGGGGAGAGGGTCGGCGGGGTCTTTTTCAATAGTCAGCTCAGCGGTGCCGTGACCGGTCTCTCGGCGATAGCGTCGTCTTACCGGGGGAATGGCACCAGCGTTCTCAGCGATCTGGAATTCGCTGTCAGTGGCGCGTCCCGGATGTTTCTGGCTCCTGACGGGAAACTGGGTCTCGATACCGCCTTCCCTCTCGGCAGGCTGCACGCGGTAGGAGACTTCAACACGATCGTGGCTTCGGGAACCAACCCGCGGCTGAACCTGGTCGATACCAGGTTGGGCACCGCCGCCACCGCGCCGTCCTGGTTGATCGACAACGACATGGATACCTTCCGCATCAGCAGGCAGGCCGATCTTTTCACCCCGGGGCTCACTCATTTTAGAGTCAACAACAACGGAACCGTCGGTATCGGCCTTCCCGGTCTTGAGAATCCGGCCACTCCGATTCAGGCGACCTTGCATGTCGGCGGCCCCCGGATCTCCATGCTGGCAAGCGGTCCCCGGAGCTACTTCTATGGAGGCTCCAATCTGGCGAACGATACGATCACGAATGCGGATCAATCATCGTCCATCCTGGCGGAGAGCAACATCTTTACCAAAAGCTTCTTCATCGCGCTGAACGGCACCGTAACCACCTCGGATTCCCGCTTCAAGAATGTCATCGGCGTTTCCGATAGCGCGAAGGATCTCGGCCTTCTGAACAAGATCCAGATCACCGACTACAGCTACATTGACAAACTGTCGTCCGGCGGAGGGGTTCATAAGAAGGTCATCGCCCAGCAGGTGGAGGAGGTCTTGCCCGCCGCCATCAACAAACGCACCGATTTCGTGCCGGACATCTTTGCCAACGCGGCGAAGGTTGAGCCGAAAGAGGGGGGCTGCGTTCTCATCACGATGGAGAAGGCGCATCCGCTGAAGGCCGGCGACAGCGTGCGCCTGTTTGACACCGAGAATCGTCCTGTTGACGCGAAGGTCACTGCAACGGAAGGCATGAGCTTCTCCGTGGCGACCGCTGCCGATCTCAGCAAAGGGGCCTTTGTCTACGGAACCGAGCAGCGCGACGTGCGCGCCGTGGATTACGAAGCGATCGCCATGCTGAACGTCAGCGCCACGCAGGAGCTGAGCAGGCAGATGAACGCGAAGGATGCGGAGATCGCCGCGCTGAAGGCGGAGGTCTCCAACCTCAAGGCTCAGAACGACAAGTTCACCGCCCTCGCGGAGCGGATGGAGTCCCTCGAAAAACTGGTCAGCACACAGGTCTCCAAGGACGGGGGAATCAGCGTGGTGTTGGCAAAATAAGCGTAAGCGAGACAGTCAGTCTGACATATCGTAAATTTATGAAAAACAATTACTTGCGAGCCGGGATTCTGGTCGCTGCCGTTCTCTCTGCTGCGACCGCCCAAGCCCAGAACGTCGGGATCGGCACGACCACGCCGAAGTCGAAGCTCAGCGTGAACGGTTCCACGGCTTCCGGCGGTCTCGCCATCGGGGATGCGGGCTATACCAGTACGACGGGGATCGTAGCTCCGATCAACGGGGCGATCATCCAGGGCAACACCGGGATCGGCACGCTCGCGCCGATCTGCCAATTGGATGTCCGGGGCACCACCAAGATCATGAGCACTACAGGCGCGCAGACCGGTGAATTCTGGAGCGGCACCGCCAATGTCGATGGATTTGAAGTGATCGCCTACCCTGACAACGTTGTAGCCGTGGGTATTCAGCGTGCCGGAGTATTCCCTCCTCTGCATCTGTCCAAACCGGCAGGCGCGGCTGACGGCGATTCTTTTATTTCGCTCATCGTCGGTGGTCTGCTTCGGGGCAATGTAACCGTTTCGGGAGGCGGCGTTGCCTATAACACCACCTCCGACGAGCGCCTGAAGGAGAACATCCGGCCGAGTGCCAAGGGGCTCGACGACGTGATGGAAATTCAGGTCAGCGATTACAATTACAAGACGAGTCCGGAACGCGCCGAAACCGGCTTCATTGCCCAGCAATTGAATACGGTGTTTCCCAACGCCGTGACCGTGGGCGGGGAGGATCCCACCAAGAATCCTTGGACCGTTGACTATGGCCGCATCACGCCGGTGCTGGTGAAGGCCGTCCAGGAACAACAAGCGGAGATCGCCGCGCTGAAGGCGGAGAACGAGAAGCTCAAAGCGCAGGCGGAGAAGTTTGATGCCTTGGCTGCGAGAATGGAAGCCATGGAAAAGAGCATGGCCGCATCGACAAAGGGTCGGGGGGAAGCCGTTCGCACGGTCGCCCTGACAAAGTGATACGCCTCTCCTTTGGCGATTGTCTGAACCACTCTCTATCCCAATAAAATGAAGGCACAACACACACGTCACCGGTCTTTTGGCGGCTGCACTGCTTACCACCGTACTACACGAGTCTCGTGCCTGTGATGGTCAAGGCGATGCAAGAACAACAAGCCGTCATTGACGACCTGAAGGCGAACAAGGAGCGCCAAAAGACGGCGCTTTCCTCCATGGAGCGGGAGAATGCCGCGCTCCGGGCGCAGGTCGAACGCATCGCATCCAACATGGCGGCGATCGAGGGGCTCGTGAAGGCGCATGCCGCGGGCACCGACCGCAGACTGTTTCCACGAAATGATCCACGCAGATTTCATTGTAACAACACACTCACATTCCTAATTCATGAACACACCCATCAGGACATCCCTGCTCGCGCTCGCTATGGCCGGTGCTTCGCAGGCCGCCAGCGTCTCGCTGGTAACCAATACCAATCCTGGAGAAGTCTCCACGGGGCAAAATGACTACATCAGCGAGATCTATGCAGGGCAGACACTGTACGTCGCCATCCCGTATGCCGCCGGTGCCTGGCCGAGCGCGGAAGCGACCGATTACCTCACGATCAGTACCTTCCTTCTCGGCACGGGGGGAGCTTCGACGGTTTCATTCAGCTTCTACACTGCGACGGATAGCGGGACGGAGCTGTCGGCAATCACCGAGTTATCCGGATTCACGGCGGGCACGGCCAGCATTTCGGCCGCAGCGGCCGGGACGCCGGCCGAGCTGGGTGCTACCGCGGGTGTCGAAGCGCAGATCGACTATGCCAATCTAACCGGCAATCCCTTTGCTTCGATCGCAAATGGCGTTGTTTGGCTGGGTATCACCAATACGGGCTCGAACACGGTCGCCTACTACACCGGCAGTCCGTTTGGCGGCACCCCGGCGCCGGCCTATACCTTTGCCGGACCCTTCGATACGGAGGCGACCGCGCTCCTCGAGGACACCTACACCTACAATGCGAACGACACGCTCGCGACGGCAAACCAGAACGTGCACCCCTACCTCACGATCACCGCGGAAACGATTCCGGTTCCCGAGCCGGGCGCTGCCGCGCTTGCCGGGCTGGCGGGAGTGATGCTTCTGCTCCGCCGCCGCATCTGATTCGCTTCCGGGCAGGGCCGCGTGCATGCGGCTCTGCCCCGGGCTTTCCCATGATCCCATTTCCTCGTATGTGGGGTTCAGGAAGACGCCGGGCTTTCTTGGCGGGAGGGATCGTGCTCCTGCTGCTCGCCGCCGGTTGGTTCAAGCAACGAACCGGGACCGCGAGGCCGGCCCCGGATCAAGGTGGAATGACTTCATCCCTGCCCGCCGCCCGACGGGAGAGGGAGGGGGGAACTTACTCTGCCCGCGACGTGGCAGACGCTTGGCTTGCCGCTGCATCGGCTTCGCAGGCTAGCGGCCAGGAATCCTCCGTGATCACGATCACATCGCAGGATTCGCCTGCCCGCCGTGCCGCGTTCCGGGATCTGTTGGAGCGTCTGGATGGAAGCAATGCCGCAGCGTTGCACGATCTCGTGAGCGATGCTGCTTCACGTGACGAGGCAGGGGCGTTCAACGAAGCGGAATGGAAAGCATTCCTTGAGAAGTGGGGTCGACTCGATGGTTTGGCGGCGCTGGCTCATTTCGTAGGAACTCCGCAATTGGCGTGGCGCGCGCCGGGGCTGCTTCACGGCTTCGCGGCATCGAATCCCGAGGTGGCCTCGGCGTGGCTTCAGGAACATGCAGCGTTGGAACAGGATCTGCCGTGGCGCGCCGCGGCCCAGCGGGAGCTGATCCTGGGATGGCTTCAAAGCGGCTTCGAGGGCCCCGCGCAGTGGTTCCGCGAGCATCCGGATGATCCCGCATTTGATGAGATACTTGCCGCCTTTGCCTCCGAGGCCGCGGTGAAAGATGTGGAGACGGCCTTTGAATGGGCGAAGGCGGCCGAGGGGCCTTGGCGGGCATTCGCGATGGAGCAGGTGGCCCGCGAGTGGCTTGCCCGGGATCAACAGCGGGCTTCGGCGGAACTTGCGAAAGCGGGCTACACGCAAGAGATGATCGGACTTCTTGCCACACCCGAGGAAGGTCATGACATCACGCGGCCGTCGAAAGCTTCCCAAGGAGCGAAGGCCCCGGGTCTTCAGGTCGAGTCCGGTGGTGTCTCTATCGACGAGTGAGGGTGCCTCGCCGCGATTGGCGGTGGCCACCAAACTCTTGGCCCGGGCCGTGAACCGGGCTTAGGCTCGAGCCATGTCATCGAAGTCGGAGAAGGAGAAGATGCTGGCGGGGGAACTCTACCAAGCCTTCGGCGAAGAGCTGTTCCTTGAACGCCAGCACGCCAAGCGCCTCTGCCGGGCCTTCAACGCGACGACCGAGGAACAGATGACGGAGCGCGATGCGATCCTGCGCGAACTTCTTGGGAGTTGCGGTGCAAATGCCTTCGTCGAGCCGTCTTTCCGCTGCGACTACGGCTACAACATCCACGTCGGCGATAATTTCTACGCGAACTACGATCTGATCATCCTCGACGTGTGCGAGGTGAGGATCGGGAAGAATTGCATGATTGCACCGCGAGTCTCGATTTTTACGGCGGGACATCCGCTGGATGTGGGAACGCGAATCAGCGGTCTGGAATTTGGCAAGCCGATCACCATCGGAGACAACGTCTGGATCGGCGGACACGCGGTGATCAATCCCGGCGTGATCATCGGCGATAACGTGGTCATCGCCGCCGGTGCGGTGGTAACGCGGGATGTGCCGGACAACGTGGTAGTGGCCGGTGTGCCGGCGAAGGTCATCCGGACACTGGAGCAGGGCTACCTGCCGCGCTGATCCATCCGGCAATCCGGATCCGCCGGCACGGGCTTCCCAGTCTCGTCCACGGGATGAGTGAAGAGATAGCGCCACACCTCCTCGTGGAGGTAATTTCCTTTGCCGTCCTTCGGTGCATTCCCTCCGGGAACGACGGCACCGTGAGCCCGGTTGGCATCGCCTTTCACGTCGGCATCGGTGACCAGCCTGCGTGATTTGCGAAAGGGAAAGGATGTCTTTTCGACGTTCACCACCGGGCCGAGTTCCTGAAGGCCGAGCATCTGCCAGGACCTGCAGTAGTGATCGTTTGCCCAGCCTTCATCCAGCACGTGGGTGAAAGCGAAATAGCGGTTGGTCGGGGTCGCCGAGGGAATGGATTGCCATGCCTCGTATTGGTCACGCGGGCCGGAGAACATCACGACCCGATCCACTTTCACATGCTTCGCCATCCTCGCGGCCGTGGTCGAGCCGTGGGAAATCCCTGCGAGGATTACTTTGTCCCAAATAAGATCGGTCTCGCCGGGTGTGAGGAACTGCTTCCAATTTCCCTGAGGGTTCTCGCGATCCAGCCATTTCACAAACTGGACGGCGCGCCCCATGATGCCGTCAGCTTTCGGGATCTCGATCGCCTTGCTGAAGTCCTCACCCGTCGCTGCTTCGAGCCGCACCTTGGAAAGGAAGAGATCGTCTTCCGGCGGTGGTCCGGAGTAGAGCTGGGAGAACCATCCATTCGCATAGTGCACCTGGATGGCATGGAGCCCGTAGCCTGACACTTGCTCGAAGAGCCCTTGGTTGTGGCCCATCAGCCAGATCACAAGTCTGCCCTGATCCGGCACGCGGGTATCCACACAAGCGCGCTCCACATCCGCGGGCTTCTCCTTGGTCCCGAAGGTGAAATTGACCTCCGGGTGTTCCTTGGCCTGAGGATCGATCTGGCTCGCGCGGGCCTTCAGATCGTATCGCTTCGGGAATGGGTCGGGGTAGGGAGGGGCTTCGGCGCATGCAAAGGTGCAGCTCAGCAGGAGGACAAGGGCGACGACGGGACGGGCCATGATGGATCGGTAAAAAGGCATCATGCTTTCCATGCAGGTACGGCCTTCGCCATTTGCCACATCATTTGATCGAGCGCCAAGCCGATGTCCCTGCTGCGCGAATTGGCGAAACCCGCCCAGCACATGCCGCCGGCCGTGCGCACTGCGATGGTGGAGGTGCCGGGAAGGCTTCCTCCGTGCCAGCGGTGCCGTGCTTCATTCACGCTCCAGCCGCTGGCGTAGCCCGGGTTCGCGGGGCTTGCGGTGATCATTTGCTTTACCGTTTGCTCCCGCAGGAGATCGGAGGCGGTGCCTGCCCCGGCGCAGTGGATGAAGATGCGGACGATGTCCTCCGGCGTGGCCAGCCAGCCGCCGTGCGAATCCATGCGGCGGACATTCATGTGATAGGGGTCCTCGCCATTCCTGCCGTAGTAGATCACTTCGTTCTCCGCGCGTTCCGCGAAGGTATTCCCCGAAATCTTCATGTCCTTGATCCCGCACGGGACGAGGACGTTGTCGTCGATGAAGGAGGAGTAAGCCTTGTCACTGACCTCCTCAATCACCCGTCCCAGCAGGCAATAGCCGAAATTCGAGTAGGCATAGTTACTTCCCGGAGCGTGATCCAACGGTTGCTCGCGCAGCGTCGTGGCAATGAGTTCCCGGTGATCGAGTTCCGGGCGGCGGAACATCGGATCGGCCCCGTCGTTCTTCCATCCTCCGCAAGTATGGGTGAGCAGGTGATGGAGGGTGATGTCTTTCACGCCATTCGGGAGCATTTTCATCCCCTCCACTTCGAGCAAGCCGCTGTCGCCGAACACCCGGTCATCTGCTTTCAAGGTGCCTTGCTCGATCAGCTTGTAGATCGCGACGGCGGTGACGGGCTTCGCGATGCTGGCGATCCGAAAGAGATGCTGCGGTGTCATCTCTTCCTTCTCCGCTTCGTCGGCCATGCCGAATCCGGCCTTGTAGGAAATACGATCCCCCTTGGCGAAGGCGACCGAAAGCCCGGGCACCCCGTATTTCTCCATGAACTTCCTCGCGATCTCCCTGATGGCCTCTGCCTCGGCATCGTCCGGCGCGATCGGCGCGATCGGCTCGGCGGCGTCCGCAGTGAAAGGGAACGTGGCGACGGCATTCGCGGAGGCGGCCAAGGCGATCCGTTGCAAGCAGGAGCGGCGGGTCATGGACTGCATTGGTGGCAGGAACGCGGGATTCACGGCGGATTGCCAACCGCTCCAAACGCGCTTTCGCCGCGCCTCCTATCATCCCTTTCTTGCGGTCGCGGCTTTTCCCGCCGATCATTCCGGAATGACGCCGAAGGCGACGGGCATCACCGAAAGCGCGCTTTACGTGGACGATGTCCCGCGCGCCGTGGAGTTCTATGAGGATCTCTTGGGCTGCAAGACGATCCTGGGCGACGAGCGGTTCTGCGTGCTCCGGATCGTCCCGGGCCAGGTGCTGCTCATTTTCCTCCGCGGGGCCTCGACCCTGCCTGCCGATCTGGGTTTCGGAACGATCATCGGGCACGACGGTTCGGGACCGCTTCACGTTTGCTTCGGCATCGGGGCGGGGGAGGTGGAGGCTTGGGAAAAGCGTCTGGCGGACCTCGGAATTCCCATTGAAAGCCGGATTGATTGGCCCCGGGGTGCCACCAGCCTTTACTTTCGCGACCCGGACGGGCATGCCGTGGAACTCGCCACGCCCGGTCTCTGGCCCGACGAAGCATGATTCCGCTCCGCATCCTCTACCAAGACGAGCACCTTGTCGCGATCGACAAGCCGGCGGGGATGATTGTGCACCCCGGCCGCGATCCCGAGGAGTCGGAGTGGATCGCCATGAAGCGGGTGCGCGATGAGTTGAACCAGCAGGTGTACGTGCTTCACCGCTTGGACCGGCCGACCTCGGGTGTGCTGATCTTTGCACGGGACAAGAAGACCTGCGGCATCGTCCAACAGGACTTCGAAAAGAGACGGGTGGAGAAGACCTACATGGCGGTCGTGTGCGGGATCACCCGGGAGCAATGGCTTTGCGAGACGCCGCTTCAGAAGAATCCCGAGGAACCGCTGCTACCCGCCCGGACTCATTTCGAGCGCGTGATGGTGGCTCCCGCATCCACCTTCGCAGGCGACCCGCTCTTGAGCCTCTCCCTGCTGAAGATCTCGCCGACCACCGGCCGCTTTCATCAGATCCGCCGCCATCTCTTGCAGGAAGATCTCCCGATCGTAGGCGACTACCGCTATGCGGGGCGTGATCGAAGCGATGAGCTGGGCGCAATCCTCGGCACCGGAACCCGGATGCTTCTCCAGGCGAAAGTTCTGCGTCTCAAGCACCCCTACACCGGCGAGGAACTTCACATCGAAGCTCCCGCCGATCCTGATTTCTGCCGCTGCTTTCCGGGGCTCGCAGAGGACAGGGTGCCTGCCTGACCCTGATGCCAGGCAATCGGGCAACTTCGCGCGGCAGCCGCTTAGTGCGTCCGCTTCCAAAGGTACACCCAGCGTTCGGAAACGGCCTTGCCCGATTCATCCTGTAGCTCGCAGGTCATGTCGATATCGTGGACGTCCTTCGATGGATCGAGGACGAAAAAGGCCCGCAGTACCTGCGGCATGTGCAGCTCCTTGCTGCGGCCCAGACCGGCTGGCAGGTCATCGACATTGGCCATGCTGAGATCTGTCATGCCGACGTGGATGAGCTTCACACCCGGTTGATTCACGGTCACCACCGGCTTGAGCTTCGAGACATCGTCCCACTTCGGATCGCCGACTTTCTTCTCGGGATTGAGGGGCTTGGCGAAGTCGATCGTCATCAGCACCTCGTCCGGTTTTTGGACAGGGTTGCCCGCGCGGGTGGCGCGAACCGTGAAGAGGCCGGATGGCTTGGGATCGCGCATCCAATGCAGGCGATAGTGGAAACGGAACGGTTTGCCGACTTCCGGAGCAGGCGTCGGTTCCCACACGAGGATCACGTTGTCATTCGTCTCATCGATCGTCGGCATCTCGATGAGGTGCAACTTGCCATTCGCCAATCCCGAGACCGGCTCCACCTTTACACTCGGGCGATTGTGATAGCCGGCCTCCACGTCCTGATAGGATGAGAAGGAGCGGTCCCGCTGTACCAGCGCCCAGGAGCGCGGGCTTTCCATGGTGAAGACACAGTGGCGGAATTGATCCTTCGTGTGCTCCAGCGGGCGGTAGTGGAGATTGCCGCTGCCCAGCTCCATCAGGAAGCCGTCGCTATCGTGAACCTCAGGCCGGAAATCGTACGGGCGTGGATGGGTGTTTTCGCCGAACCAGAACATGCTGGAGAAAGGTGCGAGGCCCAATTGCTGGACCGGCCGGCGCAGGGTCAGCTCCGCTTCGACATCCATCACGGTTTCCTTTCCGGGCGTGACGGTAAACTTGTAGGCGCCAGCCACACTCTCGCCTTCCAGCAGCGCGGTGGCGGTCAGCGACTTCGCGTCCTTCGCCGGCTGATCGAGGTAAAACTCGGTGAAGTAAGGGAACTCCTCCGGAACACCGGGCAGGCCGCTATTGATCGAGAGCCCGCGTGCGGAGAGTCCATAAGGGGCACCCGCCGGAATCGAGCGGAAGTAGCTCGCCCCGAGGAACACCAGGAACTCGTCCATGTAATCCGTGGAGTTCAGATGGGTCCGCGCGCGCCAACCGGCATAGCCTGGAGGTGGTGGCGTGGCCGCGGGGATCTTCTGCTTCCCATAGTCGAAGAGGGAGGTGTCGAACTTCAGTGGCTGCGAATCGGTGGCCTTCACTTCGTGAAGCGAGACCGTCTGCTTCGCGGTCCAGCCCGGGTGGAAGAAGTCGATCGAGAAGGGGACTTTCCCCCACCACAAGCCGGACTCCATTTTGAAGCGGATGTCGCGGTGCTGATCGTAGCTCAGATTCGCCCAGAAATCATCCAGCTTGCCGGGGTGCGGCGCGTAGGGTTTCGCAGCCAAGCCGCGCGCTTTTTCGCACAGCTTGTCGAAAGAGAACGCCTCGGCGTGAAGGGAAGGGATGAGAGAAAGCGAAAGGGCGATGGCGAGGCGGCACTGGGTCATGAGTGGCGTAAGGGCTTGGCGGACCGTTTTTGACACCCGCGGACGAGTGATGCAAGGATGTGAAACGTCCCCGCGGAGTTGTTCCGCTGGCGGTGCACGGCGCGATGCCTACGAATTCCAGGAGATTTCCTCCCCCGGTCTGCGAAACGCATGGATTTCGCCTTGAGGAGAGTCTGGCGATTATTTTCACGGGGGCGGGTTCCCATCGACCTCGTGGCCAAGTGTCCTAACATCCGGTCGTGCGATTCCTTCTGAAGCAAAAGTTCTGGAGCTGGGCAGACGACTTCGTGATCCGGGACGACCGGGAGACCGACCGCTACGTGGTGGAAGGCCAGTTCTTCAGCTTCGGTGACAAACTCACCATCCGCGACATGCAGGGGAGCGAGGTTGCCTTCATCTCGCAGCGTATGTTCTCGTGGGGGGCTGCCTACGAAATCCATCGGCCCGGTGCCGGAGTGGCGGAGATCACCAAGGAGTACTTCACCTTCTTCCACTGCAAGTTTGCCGTGGATGGCCCCGGAGACGAGGACTACGAGGCAAGCGGGGATTTCCTCGATCACGAATACGAGTTCAAGCGCTGCGGCGATGTCGTCGCCCGGGTGAGCAAGGAGTGGTTCACTTGGACGGACAGCTATGGGGTCGAGATCGCGGACGGCGAGGATCCGATCCTGCTGCTGGCGGCGGCGGTGGTCATCGACCTCGTCTGCCACAACGGGAAAGAGGACTGAGGGGGAGGGGGCATTTCGGACTTTTCCGGAGTCCCGCGTGCAGGAAGGATCAGCGCCTGCCATGACCCCGCCTAGCCCCGAAAAAACGCCCGTCGTCCCGAGTCAGGCGCATTGGCAGGAAGAGCGCGCACGCCTCGGAGAGGAGATGGGCGAACGGATCACCCTCGATGCCCTCACCGGCCCTAATGGCTTGGATCGGGAGCCTTTGCAAGACGACGCGGGCGGCGAGGCCAGCTGGCTCATCGCCCAGCGGAAAGGTGGCCATCGCCATTCCATCGACGACGTCCTCACCGCTTGGTATGCCCTGCAAGTTTCACCTCCGGTGACGGAGCATCTCGACCTAGGCACCGGTATCGGCACGGTCGGCCTGCTCACCCTGTGGGGGATGGGGCCGGCTGCTCGGTTGACCTGCGTGGAGGCACAGGAAATCAGCTACCGCCTCCTGCAATCCAACCTCGACGCGAATGGCATACGCTGTCGTGTCGATTGCTTGCACGGCGACCTGCGGGATCTCTCGCTGGATCGGAAGTTTCCCCTCGTCACCGGTAGTCCTCCCTATTTCCCGGCGAACGCGGGCGTGGTGCCGCAGGACTCGCAGAAAGCGCATGCGCGCTTCGAGCTTCGTGGCGATGTCTCGGACTATGCGAGAGCCGCGGTGAAGCACCTTGCTCCCGGCGGCTGGTTCGTCCTCTGCTTTCCCTACCCGCAGAAACAGCGGGCGCTCGCTGGCATCGCCGCGGCGGGGCTGAAGGTGGTGAAACTGCGTGACGTGATCCCGCGCGAATGCTTGCCGCCGCTGTTCTCGCTCTTCGCTTGCAGGCATTGCGATCAGGTGGAGCAGCCAACCGAAGTGGAGGAACCGCTCACTGTTCGCGAGCAAAGCGGGAGACTTACCGCGGAGATGGCGGGAGTCAGACGACGCTTCGGCTTTTCCGATGGTCCGGCCCACGGCGGACATGGCCCATCGGAGTCGCATGGCGGCACGTCTTCAAGGAGTGCTTGAGTTCCCGCCTTTCATGGCTTTTCTTTTCTCCTCATGAGTGCTCCTGTCTGTCCCGTTTGCGAGATGTCCGAGGTTTTGACCCACTCGGACCACTACGAATGCCTGACCTGTGGGCATGAGTGGCCGAAGGAGTCCCCGCCGGACGAGCCCCTGGCGGATCGCGTCGTGAAGGACGCCTACGGACACGTCCTCGCGAATGGCGATGTTGTCGCCATGATCAAGGATCTCAAGCTGAAGGGCTCTTCCCAAACCTTGAAGATCGGCACCAAGTCCAACGCCATCCGTCTCGTCGATGGAGATCACGAGATCTCTTGCAAAATGGACGGCCTCGCGATCGGGCTGAAGGCTTGTTTTGTCAAGAAGGTGGCGGACTGAGTGCCGGCATGCATTTTCTGCTGGTCCGCTTCAGAAAGAGTGACTTGTCTCCGCGTCATCGCTCCCGTTGGTAACCTCCGGCTCCACCTAGCCCTGCGGATCTTGATTGGATCTGTCTGGGTTTTCCACGGGCTCTACAGCAAGCTCCTCGACGGCATTCCGCGGCACAGGATGATTGTTGCGCGGGTGTTGGGCGAGGAAGTTTCGGGAGCGGCAATCGTAGCGGTCGGGGTGTGCGAGATCCTTCTGGGAGTGTGGGTTTTCACCCATCGTCTGCCGCGAACCTGTGCGGCGGTGCAGACCCTGGCGATCGTTGCGATGAACGCGTTGGAAATTTCCCGTGCGCCGGATCTCTTGATCTCCGCCCCGGGGATGGTGGCACTGAATCTCGCCTTCCTTTCGCTCGGCTGGTACAACGCGACGCGTAGCCCGCGTCACCGAAGCCATCCCGCCTGAACCGCCCCACAGGAGGCAAACAGGCTGCTCAAAGCGATCCAGATCAGCGTGAACAACCCGTGAACCGCCGTTTCCACCGGTTTCCCGCGCCAGAGCCCGGGCTTGTAGACGAACCACTGGAAGTAGAGGCGCACTACCCAGAAACCAGCGAAGGACCACGAGAGCCACGCTCCCGCGCGGGAGGGAGTGAGGAAAATGGAGGGCTCGAACAGGCAAGGTAGCGCCATCATCACCAGCACGAGGCAGATGAAGAAGGTGTGCACGTGGAAGACGGACTCATTGACCGGGGTGAGCCGCTTGCAGTCCTCGCCCCATTGAAGGTGCTTGCCGATGGGGAGGTGCAAGAGTGCCAGGAGGATGAGTCCGCCCCCGGCGATGCGGAGCAGAAGCGCGAGGGTATCGATCATGAAGGGACGATGACGAAGATGCGGATCCAGGGAGTGATGCGGAATTGATCTGCGGCATGGAGGCCGGCGTTTTTCCAGCAGCGCTGCCAACTCGCGGGGGAGTGGAAGTGAAGGAATCCCGGGCCGAAGGCGAGAAAGTTGGCGGTGTCCCGCAGGTGCTCCACGAGGATGATTCGTCCGTCCGGTGGTAGGCAGCGGAGGGCTTCCTCGAACCACCGCGTGCGCTCTTCCTCGCTCCGGAACTCATGGATCGCCAGCATACCGAAGATGACGTCCGCCGATCTCGACTCGACCGGCCATTGATCGAAACGGGCGCTCAAGGTTCCTGCCGTTGGTGGAATCAGGCGGCGTGCCCGCTGGATGGAGGCTTCGGTCATTTGCTCCGCGTCGAAGTGATCCAACGTCGTCCACTCGACCGGTCCGAGCCTTTGTTTGATTGCCTCCGAGGCTTCGTCCAACCCGGTGTGGCAGAACACGATGCGGTTCCGTTTCGCATCGTGAAGCACCCGGTCCAACCAGCGCCATCGATAGAGATCCGAGCGATCGTAGATCAAATGGGAAACGCCGAGGGAGACGAAGAGGAAGTAGCCTGCACCGGCGATGGCAACGCTGCATGCAAGCTTCAGCAGCGTGGAACCTGGGACGAGCAAGCCGGCAAGCGCGACGAGCAGGGTCACACTTGCCAGCAGATAGAAGGGCCAGTTGAAGCGGATGATATTGATCATCCCTTGCCATGGTCCGCGCGGCTTCATTCCGATTTCCGGGGTTTGACGATCCGGCCGCGCTTCCAGCGATACGGAATCTTATCCACGGCGAAGGCATTCGCCGCGATGGGGTGGGCTCCGTTCAAAGGCGACTCGTCGAAGATTCCGACCTGCCATTTTTTCAAGACGACCGGACGCGGTGTCCAATCGGTGCGGCTTCCTTCGACCACGATGAAGGAACCATTGGCTTCCGGGCTGAAGGTGAACGGCATTGGACCGGCAAAGCGGCGAGCGGTTCGCCAATCCGGGAAGGGGGAGCTTGGAGGCAAGCCGACATCGCCGCCGCAATCGTCGAAGCTGAGGTCGAGCGTCATGCGTCCATTCGCGCGAGTGGTGAGGATGCGGGTTTCTGTGCCGTGGGTGTCGATCTGCACCTTCACGTGTTGGTAGCGATAGCCGGTCATTTGATTCCCCAGCCACACCATGCGGCGCTTGTCCGTTTCGCTACCTATGATCTTCAGCCCTCGCAATTGTCGGCCGGATTCATCGCGAAGCCGCGTGAAAATCCGATAGCCGGCGAGGAAGAAGTCTTGGCCGAGCAAGGCGGGAAATCCTGCCGGGCGGAGCTTGCGGGTCCACACCAGCGCTATCGTCACGAAACCGAGCCCCTCGTAGCTATCGATCTCCAGACCCTCCGGAACCATCGGGCGCAAGACACTCTCGGGAAAGGCGAAGGAAACCGCCACCACCCGATCGAGCGTTGCCACGACAGGAAACGGATGGCGCTTGGGGTAGCTCATGGATGGGTGCAGCAGCAAGGCCGCGTGAATTGAACTGAAGGCTCAACCACGGCGCGAACCTAGCAGGGGCACAGGGGCATGTAAACCCCGGCGCCCTTGCCGTAAGCCCCTTCCTCGGCTCCGTGGAGCGTCCCAGTTCACCCCGCCCGATTCCACAATCCCGCGAACGCCTTTCGCTCCACCCACAGCAGGTAAAGTGCGAGCGCGACGATCACCAGCAGCATCGGACTGGTCAGGCCTTCGCCCTTCATGATGAAGGCATGGAAAGCCAGGATGTTCAGGATGATGGGCCCCAGGATCAGCAGGCCGATGTTCCGCGACTTCGGGATCGCGACCAGGATTCCCCCGGTCAGCTCGAAGACTTTTACGAAAGTCATATAACCTGTCGGGCCCATTGCACTCATGAACATCTCTGCGGCCGAGCCCTTCTCCGGGGGAGGCGCATCCATGAGATTGAACAGCACGACCACGCTGGACATGACGAAGAGGAGCCCGAGCACGATCCCGGCGGCGATCGGAAAAAACTTTTTCATGTTTCTCGTCGGATCATGCCCTCGACGTCGAATTCTTCAAGCGGCGACCACGGCATTCCTCATCTTTTCCACCTTTGCGAGGGTCAATTCCTTCAAGCTGAGAGTCGAATAGAGATAGACGGGACGCGATATTCGGTAACTATAGGATAAGCTGGGCACCCACCCGATGAATTCCCGATTTCCCGAACAACCGATCACCTCGATCTTTCCCGACCGCCGCGCGATGGGGGGCGCCGCTGCCACGCTGGTGAACGAGGCGATCCGACGGATCGTGGCGGCAAAGGGGAAGGCGAGGATCGTGATGGCCTGCGCGCCCTCGCAGGATGATTTCTATGCGGCGCTCATTCCGCTAGCGCGGGAGGCCGTGGATGAATGGAGGAAGGTGGAGGTCTTTCACATGGATGAGTATGCGGGCTTGTCCGGGGATGCGCCGCAGAGCTTTAGGCACTATTTGCGAGAGCACTTTCTGGATCACGTGAAAGTGGCGGCCTTTCATCCGATCCGGGGTGAAGCGAAGGATCTGGAGGATGAGGCAAGCTGCTATGCAGGGCTGTTGGTCGCGGAGCCGATCGACGTGATCAGCATGGGAATCGGCGAGAACGGGCACATCGCCTTCAATGATCCGCCCGTCGCCGACTTCGCGGATCCGTTGCGGATGAAGCTGGTCGAGCTGGATCCGGCATGTCGGCAGCAACAGGTCAATGATGGCTGCTTTCCCTCGCTGGCCTGGGTGCCGCGATACGCGTTGACGCTGACGCTGCCGGTGTTCGCGGAAGCGGGGATGCTGGTCGGCATCGTGCCGACAGCGCGGAAGGCGCAGGCAGTGCGGGATACCTTGCTGGGGCCCGTGGGAAGAGACTGTCCGGCGACCTTGCTACGCGGGCATCCAAGCTCGTATTTGTTTCTGGATGCCCATGCGGCTTCGCTGTTGCCGGATGATTGAAGATTCCATGTCTCCTTCCGCACCTTACTTCGATTTGCAGGTCAATGGTTTCGCCAGAGTGGATTTCCAGCAGGACGACCTGAGTCCAGTGATGTTGGAGCTGGCTGTATCGGGCCTGCTTTCGCATGGCACCGGTTCGTTCCACGCTGTCGTCGAAATCCTTTTACACGCCGGACCGTTCAAGTATCTCTCCGGGTCATGAAAGCCCTGTCTTCGGCCGGTTTCCTCGTGGGTGGGTTGGCCATTGGAATTCTTCTGGGAAGGGGGCCGATTTCCTCCGATTCGGACTCCCGGAAAGAGCCGGAATCCGTATCCGCCGGGTCCCGTCCGACCAAGTCCGAACGATCTTCCACCCGCTCCCTGCACCCCGGCGTGAGCACAATCCGCCAGGCTGACCCGGGCGAACTGGCTGCCCTCACCGAGCAGGCTACGACGATGACCGATCCGGTTGAGATCCGGCGGCTCTTGACCGAATGCCTCCTCCATATGACCGCCGAGAACTGGCGGGACGTGGTGGCCACCTTTGGCAAGATCTCGACAACCACCGGGCGCGATCCTGCCGATGAGTGGAAGCTCGCCCTGTTCCGAGCCGGACAGGTCGCCGGGGCCGAGGTCATGGACTCCTATCTCGGTGACGGCTTTGACAAACGAAACCTGCGGTCCTGGCACACGCTCTACGGATGGAGTTCCAAGGATCCCCGGGCCGCGCTCGACTGGCTCAAGAAGGTGGAAACGGAAGGCCACAAAACCTCCAGCGAGCACTACACCGCGGTCATCTCCGGCGCTGCCCTGAGCAATCCGCAGGATGCCCTCAAGCTGCTGGGCGAGCTTCCTGCCGATCGCAGGAAAGACTGTGCCGGGAACTTTGTCTGGAATGTCGTCCAGAATGGCGGCACCGAGGCCTTGGATCCGGTCCTTCAATACGCCTCGACCTTGGACGCTTCCGATTCCAACAACCAGAAATTGGCCAACGACCTGTTTCACGAGGTGACCGAGAAACTCCTTTGGAAGGCCGACCACTCCCGCGATGTGCAGCAGGCCTGCGACGTAGTGACGAAACTCGCCCAATACGGTCGCGACCCCAACGTGTTGACCCACGCCGTGCTCCAGAAGTACCGCTGGTACTATATGCCGGACAAGCTCAACATCCTCGAAACGGTGAGTGCGGGACCGCAGGGCTCCGAACTCCAGCTGGCCTCGCTGACCTCCACTGTCATGAACACCATGAACGGCGACCAGGATCAGGCGGCCGTCCGCGAATGGATGACGCAGCATCCGGATTCCCCGCTGATTCCGCATCTGAAGAAGAGGATCGCGGTGGAGTAGCGGGGAGCGCTGAAACGGCTTGCGAAACTTTTCGTGAGAAAATTGTCCTGATTCCCCGGCGCCGTTCGTCGGATGTATGAAACACCGACCCACCAAACGATCATGACCACCGACACCAACACTGGTACCGTCCGCCTTCACCGCGTGCTCCGCGCCAAGCCGGAGCGGGTTTACCGCGCCTTCATCGATCCCGATGCGATGGCCAAGTGGCTGCCGCCGCACGGCTTCACCGGCAAGGTCCATCACATGGACGCCAAGGTCGGCGGGACTTACCGGATGTCCTTTACCAACTTCAGCACCGGCAATAGCCACGCCTTCGGCGGCAGGTTCCTCGAAATGGAGCCTAACAAGAAGCTCCGCTATGACGACCAGTTCGAGGATCCCAATCTCCCGGGCACGATGATCACGACCGTCGAGTTGCGCGAGGTCTTCTGCGGAGTGGAAATCCATATCACGCAGGAAGGAATCCCGCCGATGATTCCGGTCGAGGCATGCTACATGGGCTGGCAGGAGTCGCTGCAATTGCTGGGGCAGTTGACCGAGCCGGAGATTCCGGATCATGGTTGATAGGGAAGAGAAATTGGCGGTGGCATCGGAACGGGTGCCACCGCTCAGAACCCCGCCGCCCCTTTGGGGCTTTTGATGATACAAGTAGGATGAGCGGTACGTGTGGGATTGAAAGCGGCCTCCCGGCTCCCCTTCGGGGAGCGTCTTCGACGGCGAGCTGACCCAAGGTTGCGCTTCGCTTACCTTGGGCTGTCACCCGGCCGCCCCTTTGGGGCTTTTGAGGCTTAGGCGCGCCGCGCCTCACTTTCGCGGATCATCTCGCCGAGGTCCGCGGCGGGGCGGATCTCGAAGGGGCCGGCCTTTACGCCGGGGTGCTTCGACATGATTTGGATCGCGTGGTTCAGGTCGCGGGCTTCGAGGATGAGGATGCCGCCGAGCTGCTCCTTGGTCTCGGCGTAGGGGCCGTCGGTGATGGAGACCTTGCCATTCACCCAGCGCAGGGTGGTGGCCGTTTGCGGTGGCTGCAGTGCCTCGCCGCCTGCGAAGTGGCTGTTCGCACGCAGCTCGTCGTCATAGGTGAAGCACTCGTCGACAAACGCGTTGCGCTCGGTTTCGGACATGCTCTCGAATTTGTTCGGCTCGATGTAGCCGAGGCAGATGTATTTCATGGTGTCGTCGCTCCTTTAGTAAGAGGTGATCTCAGTTGCCTTGCCGCGTCTCCGCTACTCGCGTGCGGGCGGACTGTATGGCGTCTTGAACGTCTTCACCGAAGTCCTCGAACTCGAAGATCTCGCGGATCTCGATCACATCGCCTTCCTGGGCCGGGCAACGTCGCGCCCACTCCACAGCTTCCTCCTTGGAATTCAGTTGAAGGATCCAGTAGCCGCCCAGCACTTCCTTGGCCTCGATGAAGGGCCCGTCGGTGACGACGGGCTGGCCTTTGCCGAAGGCCACGCGTGCTCCTTTCGACAGGGGATGCAGGCCGTCGAGCGCGATCAGCGCCCCGGCTTTGCCCAGCTCCTCGTTGAACTTGATCATCGGGGACATCTCCTCGACCGAAGGTGCAAAGTCATCTCCGGCTCGCTCGGCAGCCGGGGTCGCGGCTTGATAGACGCGGGGAATCATCATCATCAGGAATCTCATGTCGGTAGATCGGTTGGTGGTTTCGGCGGCGCGGATCGTGCCGTCTCATAGACTGATCGATTGGCGGCCGCCGAAATCGACAGCGATCTTCAATTTTTTTCGCGGAGTTCCTGGAGACGTTTTTCGAGGAAGCGGCGCTCCGGTTCCTGTTGGGTCAGCGACAGGGCCCTTTCGTAGGCCGCACGGGCTTCGGCCGCGTTGCCCAGCCGCCGATGCAAATCCGCACGGGCCGCATGCGCGAGGTGGTAGTCGGCCAGTTCGCCGCGGGCGAGGATGGCGTCGATCAGGGTGAGCCCGGCCTGCGGGCCGTCGCGCATCGCCACGGCGACGGCTCGATTGAGTTCGATGACCGGCGAGGGTTCGGCCCGTGCCAGCACGGTGTAGAGGGCGACGATCTGCGGCCAGTCGGTGGACGCGGTGTCGGGCGCCTCGGCATGCACCGCGGCAATCGCCGCTTGGAGTGTGTAGGGGCCGAAGCGTTGGGAGCGCAGGGCACGCTCGACCAGTGCGATCCCTTCCGCGATCTGCCCGCGGTTCCACAGCGAGCGGTCCTGATCCTCTAGCAAGATCAGCTCACCGGCGGGGGTGGCACGCGCTGCCCGTCGTGATTCCTGCAGGAGCATCAGCGCGAGCAGGCCCATCACTTCGGGTTCCGGGAGGAGTTCCAGTAACAGCCGCCCGAGGCGGATGGCTTCCGCCGAAAGGTCCGGGCGTGTCAGGGAATCGCCCGAGGAAGCATAGTAGCCCTCGTTGAAGACCAGATAGACCACCTGCAGCACCGTGGCCAAGCGCTCCGGAAGTTCCTCCGGCGAGGGCACTTGATAGGGGATGCGTGCATCGCGGATCTTGCCTTTGGCCCGCACGATCCGTTGGGCGAGCGCGGGGGCCGTCGTCAGGAAAGCGCGGGCAATCTCCTCCGTCTTCAGACCGCAGACCTCGCGCAAGGTCAGCGCCACCCGGGCCTCCTGCGCCAGCGCGGGATGGCAACAGGTGAAGATCAAGCGCAGGCTGTCGTCTTCCAGGCCCAAGTTCTCCTCCGCCCGGTCCCCGGCACGGTCCGCCCCGGCGAGCTTGGCCTCCAGTTCGCGCGCCAACTTCTCCTGCGCGGCATCGAAGCGGACGCGCCGGCGGAGCGCATCGATCGCCTTGTTGCGTCCGGTGGTCACCAGCCAGGCGCGGGGATTGGCCGGCACGCCATCCTGCGGCCAACGCTCCAGCGCTGCGGCGAAGGCATCCTGCATCGCATCCTCCGCGCGGTCGAAATCGCCGAGCAAGCGGATCAGCGTCGCGAGGATGCGGCCGGACTCGGCGCGATAAAGCGTCTCCAGATGTTCCCGCACCGCTTCGATGGTGATCTCCGGCATGCTCGACAAGAGAACCTGCGAGCTGGGCCGGAACTCAATGCAAATGGGCGGCACGCGCGATGGTAAGGGCAAGCGGCAGGGCTTCGCGGTCACGCGCCCATTAAGAGGGATGGGGCGGGGGAGCACAGAGGAACAGGTGGTCCCCATCTGCCAGCTTACTGAAATTGGCGGGAAAAGAGGGATCGAACCGGTGCCGGATGGCCGACATTCACCTGATAAGCAGGTAAGGAACAGGTGAGATCTGCCTGCAATACCGGCGAGGCAGGGTGTCATACACTCGTCGCCGGTGTTGGGCATTTGCGTCAGAATGCCGCGTGGCGGCTTTCGGTATCCACTGCCATGAGTGGTCCCCGGGGGTGGAGATCAAGCTTCGGTTCGTTGTTTGCGCTCATGTTGAGCGGATCCTAGGAAACCTCCTCCACCGTGATCCCCGACTGCGGATAGCGTTCAAAGATCCGCTTCATCACATCCCTCGTTTTCGATCCCCACTGATGGCTGAAAACGCAGCTCTTCCCCCCGAAATGAATTGATTCGTCCTCCGCCGTGAAATACCGCTGCGAATTGAACGGCACCGGCAAATGGTCTCGGACAGTAACGACCTGCTTCCCCGTGAACTCGTCTTCCGACCGTAACAGCCCCTCTGCAACCAGAAAACGGTCCATCTGGAATACCTGCTGCAGCTCTTCTGGCGAATGACCCCTGGCTGACCAAGGTGCGGATGATCTCCAGCATTGCACGTCGCTTCGGTAGTGGAACAGTTCGGCCACCGGGATGGCAGACGATGAAGCGGGTGAAGTCTCGCTCTCCCTGTCTCGCGACCTCATTCCGTTCCTCCCTCTCCCTCAATTTCAGGAGATAATCTGCTGCTTCCGGAACGGGTATTATCTGCTGAGCGTCCAGATAGATTGAGCCTGCGTCCTCATAAGGGACGAGCCGGACGCAGCGAATGTCTAGACTGCAACCTCTGAGCCAGAGCACTGTGGTGGTGATTTCCGGGCCGAAATCCCCTGAGACAAGGACGATTCTTACCTTTGCTGCAACGTCAGCGTCACTTCCGGGCTCCAGATGCTCCCGCAGCAGAGCTTCGGCGTCTTCGCCCGGCTGGTGTTTCGCAAGATGGGCCGCGTAAACATCGACCACTTCCTTGAAGGAAAGCAGGGATGCCATGGCGGCATAGCGGATGCCCTGCAAGTCCATGTTCCCGCCGTCCTCCGTGCGCTTCAATTCAAATACCACTAGCGTCCCATCGGGATCTATCCCCAAGAGGTCAAACCTTCGCAAGCTGCCGACCCATCCGCTGAATTCCTCGGAGATCACCAAAGTCCCTGGAGAGACTATGTCGATCTGATGCCGCAAGAGAGGCTGGAGATCCCCGCGACGCGAATCTTCAGATCGGTCATTGTCCTTTGTTCCACTCGCTGGAGTTCGCCAGCGCCGAATTTATAGAGGGCCATCGGTTTCTTTATTAAGTAGAGAGTAGGGAGGGCGCGGCGCGAAGCCGGAAGAGGACGTTTTTCGTCTACCGTGAGCCTTAGGTAGGTTACGCATGCCGTCAGTCGGGATGGAGAGGGCCTTGATATCTCGCGGGAGACTCCCGGCAACGCGATTGAAAATTCAAAATTCAAGGACCGACCCGAATGGCACGTACGAATGGCACATAGGCTTTGCGAAGGAGGCCAGGCCTAGGACCCCGAGCCCCCAAGATTCCGGAGGGCCAAGGGCCCGTTCCATCGGCCGGCCTAATCCCAGACGTAACGTTCGTCGAATTCGATGCCGTATTGGCGGAGGAAGATCCGGTATTTGTCCTGGAAGGTCGGACCGTTGGTCCGCAGCTTCCGCTGTCTCGACATCCCGAAAACGGAGTTCGGCTACTTTGCTTATTTAAGCTGCTGGGCGAAGAGCCACTGGTGAGTCTCCGGATTGTTGAAAACCGGGCCGACTACCCCGTGCCCGCCGGTGGGCGATTCCGTGTATTTGAACTGCTTGTCCTTCTTCATCGCCTCGGCGAAATCCCGGGCGCCGGCCACCGGGACGAGATTGTCATCCGCCGCGTGGAACATCCACACCGGCTTGCGATCTAACGTCGCGACATCGCCTTGCGAAACCCCGGACACGGGGATCGCCGCGGCAAACAGACGGGGCTCGCTGGCCATGACGTGGCAGGTGCCAAATCCCCCCATGGAATGACCGACGATATAAACCCGCTTCGAATCGACAGGCAGATTCTTCACCAGCGCTTTGACCAGTTTGATCACCTGGTCGACCTCTCCGTCCCTCCATCCCGTGCCTTCGCCCGCGGCGGGCTGGGCGGAGAGGGGAGCCACCACGAAACACGGCCGGGCGGCTTCGTTCTCCTTCTTGCTGAAACTGTTCATCCAACCGGCCACCTGCTTGCCGTTTTCCGTATTCGGACTCTTGCCGTGCAGCGCGAGCACGAGCGGGTATTGGTTCTCCGCACTCAGGGATTTGCCACCGTAGATCGCAAACTTCAGGCCGTCGTGTTCGCTGAGCGCCCACGATCCGGTGATCAGCTTCCCAAACGGACCTTCGATCGGTTTCACCTCGGCAACCGCCGGCGTCGCGGCTTGCTGCTTCACCCAACTTTGATCGGCCGCGGACAAGCGGTTCAGGGGAAGCGTGAACACCTGACCGTCCGGTCGCCGGAGCGTCACCTGGTCCTGCGCGGCCGAAACCCACTCGGCCTCAAGCGTTTTCCCGTCATTGGAAGTCCACAGCCGGGCATGCGTCACGCCCGTCAGCCCCAAAAACGAAAGCGCGGGCACAAGGAGCACAAGAGAGCGTGATTTCATGAAAGACGACCTAACAGAAGCCATCCCAATCCGTCAATATCCCGGCCTTCCAGGCCGCGCTAACCGCTAACTTTTTATAAGGGGACAGGCAGACGCTCACGCTCCGCCTCAAGGAGTTGGTGGAGCTTGGCATCCTCGAACCGCGGGGAAAAGGCAGGGGAGCGTACTACGCGCGGGTCGGGCGCTGAACGGGCGCGGCATTCATGCGGAAATCTGGGGAGCTCTCGATCCGAGGTTGCCCCGATTTTCTTTATAAAGGGACGGGAGTTGGACGTTGGGTCGGAGGTTTGGTCTGCTAATGCAAGATTCAAGGACCGACCCCATTGACTCGTATTTCGTCAGTCTTTCGATCGCGCCTTCGAGTCGGAAGCGGCTACGGCTACCTTCGTCTGTGGAATTGATCTCAAGCGCCAGTTCCAAGTCTTGCAATGTCATCGGTTCGCGTGTCTCTGCGTGCCGCATGGAAAAGACCCCATCGAGATTGTCCTGATAAATGAATACGAGGGTTTTCAATCCACGTAGTTCTTCGAGGATTCTTTTGAAGGCTTCAAAATAGAGTCCTTCGCATGCCGTCAGGAGCAGCGTTGAGTGAAGGTATATGATGCATGCGGCTAGTTTGTTGGACTTCTTTAGCGATCTGAGAGTTTCGGAGCGCTTCACCCAGGTCCTCGGCAAAACATTGTCCAGATTTAGTTCTGTTAGTCCGTAGTCTAGCGATTTAAGCTGGGCGCTCAGACCCTCATGGCCAAACCCGCCAATCATGACGACCGTCTTTTCAGTGGGGGCAATCATGAGTGTGACGTCTGTGTCGTGGAATGGTGGATCTCTGTATCGAAGGGCTTGCGGGCTAATAATTATGCCGGCGTGTAAACCTCCGCGCCCTTTTCGACGAACTCATTGCTCTTCTCCTCCATGTCGGCGGCGAGGACGTCTTCTTCGGAGATGCCGTGTTCGGCGGCGTATTGGCGGACGTCTTCGCTGATCTTCATGGAGCAGAAGTGCGGGCCGCACATGGAGCAGAAGTGGGCGGTTTTGGCGCCGTCCTGCGGGAGGGTTTCGTCGTGGAATTCGCGGGCGGTGACGGGGTCGAGGCCGAGCTGGTCTTCCCAGCGGAACTCGAAGCGGGCCTTGCTGAGAGGCTGTCTGAAGAATAGCTTCGAAATACCAACTTCAGTCGTCCCCGCCCTGAAAGGCCGGGGAAGCGGGGCGAGACGCCCCGCAAACGGACTGGGGCAAGATGCCCCAGCTGCATTTTTCAGACAGGCTCTGAGGGCGTTGTCGCGGTATTGGGTGCCGGCGTGGCCCTTGGCGAGGCCGGTGGGGTGGTTGGAGAGGAGCGAGATCATCGGCCCGAAGCAGGGAACGAAGTTATAGTGCTTGGGCTTTAGCGGTCTCTGCGCGTGGCTTCCAGTTCCTTTTTGAGCGGGAGGCTTACTTCTTGTTGGGAAGGCGTTCTGCTTGGTCGTCGGTGGCAAGGGGGGCGTGATGGGTGGCCCGGATGGAGGAGTTCACGTCGTAGGCGGCGCAGATGTCGCAGGCCAGTTGGGTGGCGCCGCGGGCGTCTTCGAGCAGGGCGACGGCATCGCGTTTGAATTGTTCGTCGGATTGGCACCGCAGTGCCGGACCGGGGACAGGATGCTGCGGGGTCAGTCGGATTCATGCTGGTGCGGGGATGTTACCTTACTTCCCGTGTCCTCACTTCGAGGAAAGATCACTGAAAGGGAGCCGGGAGGGGCGACTTGATCCCGCGTGTCTGATCTAACATCTTCTTCTCGTGCCGCAATCCCTCGCCTCGATTCTGGTTCATCTCGTGGTCTCCACGAAGGATCGCGAATCTTTCATTCCCGATGAGTTCCGTGACGATCTCCATGGTTACATTGGTGGAATCGTTGCGGATTGCGGTGGCATCCTCCTGTGCGCTGGATCGGTGGCGGATCACGTTCACCTGCTGGTTTCCCATCCGCGCACGATCGCGCCAGCGGATTTGGTCAGGGAGATCAAGATCGGGTCTTCCAAGTGGATCAAGGAGCGTGATAGGCGGTTGGCCGCGTTTCATTGGCAAGGCGGCTACGGGATGTTTTCGATCAGCCCGGCGCATCGAGAAGGTTTGGAGAAATACATCGCCAATCAAGCGGAGCATCATCGGGTGATTTCGTTCCAAGAGGAATACCGGCGGCTTCTCACGCGATACGGCGTGGAGTTGGATGAGCGGTACGTGTGGGATTGAAAGCGGCCTCCCGGCTCCCCTTCAGGGAGCGAGAGATGATGGCACGTTACCCAGGGTTGCGCTGCGCTTACCCTGGGCTTTCTCCCGGCCGCCCCGTTGGGGCTTTTGGGGACACGAGGGTGGACGGTACGTGTGGGATTGAAAGCGGCCTCCCGGCTCCCCTTCAGGGAGCGAGAGATGATGGCGGCGTTACCCAGGGTTGCGCTGCGCTTACCTTGGGCTTTCTCCCGGCCGCCCCTTTGGGGCTTTTGAGGACGTGAGAGGGCGCTTACCCTGGGCTTTCTCCCGGCCGTCCCGTTGGGGCTTTTGAGGACGCGAGAGGGCGCTTACCCCGGGCTTTCTCCCGGCCGTCCCGTTGGGGCTTTTGAGGACGCGAGAGGGCGCTTACCCCGGGCTTTCTCCAGGCCGTCCCGTTGGGGCTTTTGAGGTGTGACTTGCGGCCGACCGTCTTCGGTTCATTGGCTCCCGCGTGTTTCAACGGGGACCCTCTGACTTCGACCAGAGAGCTTGGCTAAGCCCCTCGCTGGTCGAAGAAATGAAGACCCGTGGTTTTTGGCCGCTCGTTATCGTCAGGCGGGAGTGTAGACCTCCGCGCCCTTTTCGACGAACTCCTTGCTCTTCTCTTCCATGCCGGCGGTGAGGGCGTCTTCTTCGGAGATGCCGTGTTCGGCGGCGTATTGGCGGACGTCTTCGCTGATCTTCATGGAGCAGAAGTGCGGGCCGCACATGGAGCAGAAGTGGGCAGTTTTCGCGCCGTCCTGTGGGAGGGTTTCGTCGTGGAATTCGCGTGCGGTGACGGGGTCGAGGCCGAGGTTGAACTGGTCTTCCCAGCGGAACTCGAAGCGAGCCTTGCTGAGGGCGTTGTCGCGGTACTGGGCACCGGGGTGGCCTTTGGCGATGTCGGCGGCGTGGGCGGCGAGCTTGTAGGTGATGACGCCGTCCTTCACGTCCTTCTTGTTCGGCAGGCCGAGGTGTTCCTTTGGCGTGACGTAGCAGAGCATGGCGCAGCCGTACCAGCCGATCATGGCGGCACCGATACCGCTGGTGATGTGGTCGTAGCCGGGAGCGATGTCGGTGGTGAGCGGCCCGAGGGTGTAGAAGGGTGCCTCGTGGCACCACTCGAGTTGCTTGGCCATGTTCTCCTCGATCATGTGCATGGGCACGTGGCCGGGGCCTTCGTTCATGACCTGGCAGCCCTTTGCCCAAGCGCGCTTGGTCAGCTCGCCCTGCACTTCGAGTTCGCCGAACTGCGCCTTGTCATTCGCGTCCGCGATCGAGCCCGGGCGCAGGCCGTCGCCGATCGAGAAGCTGACGTCGTAGGCGGCGCAGATGTCGCAGATCTCGTCCCAATGGGTGTAGAGGAAGTTCTCCTTGTGATGCGCGAGGCACCACTTCGCCATGATCGAACCGCCGCGGGAGACGATGCCGGTCATGCGGCTGGCGGTCATCGGCACGAAGCGCAGCAGGACGCCGGCGTGGATGGTGAAGTAGTCGACGCCTTGCTCGGCCTGCTCGATGAGGGTATCGCGATAGAGTTCCCAGGTGAGTTCCTCGGCCTTGCCGTTCACCTTTTCCAGCGCCTGATAGATCGGCACGGTGCCGATGGGCACGGGGGAGTTGCGCAGGATCCATTCGCGGGTGGCGTGGATGTTCTTGCCGGTGGAAAGGTCCATCACCGTGTCCGCGCCCCACTTGGTGGCCCAGCGCATCTTCTCGACTTCTTCCTCGATGGAGGAGGCGACGGCGGAGTTGCCGATGTTGGCATTGATCTTCACCAGGAAGTTCCGGCCGATGATCATCGGTTCGCACTCCGGGTGGTTCACATTGAGCGGGATGATGGCGCGGCCTGCGGCGACTTCGCTGCGGACGAACTCCGGCGTGATCTCGGCGGGGATGCGTTGCGGGAAGCGCTTGAAGATGCCGGGCGTGTAGGGACTATCGGGTGACTGCGTGGAGCCGGCGTGCTGCTTGTCGAGGTGATTGCGGACGATGTCGTCCTTCATGTCCGCGATCTTCGCGCGGCGCATGTTTTCGCGGATGGCGATGAACTCCATTTCCGGGGTGATGATGCCATTGTCGGCATACCACTTCTGCGTGACGGGCTTGCCGGTGGCACGCAGCGGCATGCGGCGATCGGCGGTGAGGCCGGGGAACTCGACGAACTTGTTCGCGCGCTCCGACTTCGAGGCGAACTCGACGTGCTTCTCGGTGAGGTAGCCGTTGTCCTGCGGCTGGACCTTGCGGCCTTCGTATTCCTCCACGTCGCCGCGGGAGAGGATCCACTCGCGGCGGAGAGCGGGGAGGCCTTCATCGGAGGTGCCGGTGAAGGCGGGATCGCCCCAAGGGCCGGAGCAGTCGTAGACACGGACGGCTTCGTTTTTCTCGATGCGGCCGTTGAAGGTCTTGGTGTCGGAGAGGGCGATCTCGCGCATCGGGACGCGCACCGTGGGGTGCAGCTGGCCTTCCACGTAGACGCGCGTCGAAGCGGGCAGGGGAGCGCGGGATTCGTCGTGGGTGGTCGCGGAGCCGTTGGTTTCTTCGGGCGAGATCATGGAGCTTGGAGCGTAGAGGATTGAGCTTGGAGTGAGAGCAAGAAAAAGGCCGCGCTGGGATAGCGCGGCCGGAGGAAAAAGTTCGGGGATGGACGAGCTTCCTACGGCGGTGCGACCCGCTTCAGGTTCGGAGGATTTTCGCCGCGTGCGCCGGCCGTTCTCAGTTCCGCGATCGGGGAACTCTCCTGTCGTGTGGGGGGAGTTTAAGGGAGAAGTGGGAAGTGAGAAGTGAAAAGTGTGGAAGGCAGAGTGCCAAGTGATCAGTGAGCGGTGATCAGTGGAAAGGCAGGGAAGAACGCGCGAGCGGTTTATCGCTCGTCACTTACACTTTTCACTTTGCACTTCGCAATCGTGCCTCACTTCACCGGTTCGCCGGTGTTGGGCTTGTAGCCGCTGCGATACTTGGGGACGAAGTTCTCTTTCTCGGCGGCGTCGACGTCCTTGATGAGGACTTCCACGGCTTTTTGGAGCTGGGGGTCTTCGCCAGCGACGAGGTAGTTGGGCTGGGGCCAGACGATGTGGTCGGGGACGGCGCCGTTCATTTCCATGTCGCTGCCGTCCTGCGGGGCGAACCAGCCGCGGAAGGGCACGCGCAGGGTGCCGGCATCGAGGATCTTGTCGCGCGAGGCGGAAATGACGCCGCCTGCGGTGGGAACGCCGACGATGGGGCCGCGCTTGAGGGTCTTGATCGCGTGGGCGAAGATCTCGGCATTCGAGAAGGAGTTCTGATTGCAGACGACGACCAGAGGCTTGTGCCAGGAGGCGTAGACCTTGCGGTCCTGCGGGTAGCCGGGGCCGCCGCCGCGGGGGATGGTGACGGCGTGCTGGGGCTGGCAGAGGACCGTTAGCAGGTGGTCGGTGATGAAGCCGCCGCCATTGTCGCGGATGTCGATGACGAGGCCTTCTTTTCCATGACCGGCGGCGTAGATCTCGCGCTCGAATTGCTCGAACTCATCCCAATACATGCGGGCGATGTGGACGTAGCCGAGGCGGCCGCCGGAGATCTCTTCGACGCGCTTGCGGTTGTCGAGGACCACCTGGGCTTCGGCGAGTTCGCGGGCCTGCTCGTAGCTGATCGGATTGAGATCGTGGGCGTGCTCATTGCCGAGATTGTCGCGCACGACGAGCTCGATATCGCGATCGAGGCGGCCGTTCATGAAGCGATGGACCGGCATCGAGCCATCGATGGCGCGGCCGTTGATTTTGACAATGGTATCACCGGCCTGGACCGGTGGCTTGCACAGGGCGGCCGGGCTGCCGGCGATGACGGAGGCGACCGTCAGCGGATCGCCCGCGCCATGGCGCTGGAAGCGGATGCCGAGGTGGCGCGTGGATTGGAATTCCGCGCCCTCGTTTTCCCATGGCTTCGGCCAGACGGCGGAGATGAAGGTGAGGTGCGAGGCATTCAGCTCGCCGAGCATCATGCCGACGACGCCATCGAAGGTCGGTGAGTCCGGCGCGTGGGCGGCGGCTTCTTCATACTTCGCGAGGACTTTTTCCCAATCCCGGCCATTCATCGAGGGATCGTAGAAGCGATCGCGCAGCGTGCGCCACACCGAGCGATACCAGAGCCGCTGATGTGCCACGCGATCCCGCACCAGTCGCGCATTGATGGGATAGCGGGTGAGCTTGCCCTTCTTCAGCACGGCGGGCGTGCGATCGACGATCCAGAAGAGCGAGCCGTCCTTCTCGATGCGGATCGGCAGGCCACGGAACTCGGCTTCGTCCTGCATGGAGGCGCCGTGGCGGGCCTCGATCTTGAAGAGCTTGTCGGTGGAGCTGTTCTTGCTCTGAAAGAGGAGCGACTTCGAATCCGGAGACCAAAGGATGCGCTCGGGCTCGATGCCGCGCGTATTGAGCCGCACGATGCGATCGCTGAGTCCGTCGAAATCGATCTTCATCCGCTTGCGCTTCGGCTTCTCCGGAGCGGGCGCTTCTTCAGGCAGCGCAGGCTTCACCGCGGATTCTTCGGCGGCCTTTTCCTCCGGCTCCTCTGCCGCCTCGTCGTTGTCGCGATCGCTGTCCTCCTGGCGGTAGAGCGGGTCGTCGCGCATCGCGGACTCGGCATCGAGCTCGCGGCGATCGCGGGTCGAGCGCACGGCTTCCTCGATCTTGAGATCGACGAAGAAAAGGCCCATCTCATTGTTCAGGCGGCGACCGGTGAAGGCGATGCGGCGGCCATCGGGCGACCAGTGGGGCGAGCCTTCGAAGTCGGGATGGCGGGAGAGATTGAAGGGCTCCCGCGAACCGTCCGCGGGCATGATGTAGATGTCGCGATTGAAATTCTGATCCTGCGCGGCAAAGACCAGCCAGCCCGAATCCGGCGACCAATCGAAAGTCGGCGCGTCCCAGCACTCGAAGAGCATCTCGTCATTCGAGCCATCGGCATTTGCCACATGGAGATTTCCGCCGCCGGACACGTAGGCGATCCGCGAGCCGTCCGGGCTCAGGTGCATGCGGCTCTTTGGCTCGATGCCCTTGGTCACCTGCTGCTCCTCGAAGCTTTCGGCACGCCACCAATAGGTATCGCTCTGCTTCCGGCGGATGCGCCAGACGTTGCAGTCGATGCCGTCGTCCTTGAGGTAATAGATCCACTGGCCATCGGGGGAGAATACGGCGTCTTCCTCGCGGGCATCGGTGCGGGTGATCCGGTTCGGCTCCTTCAGCACCGTGTCGCTGGTCCACAACTCGCCCTCGGCGCAGAAGGCATACTCGAGGCCGCTCGGCGAGAAGTCCGCATCCACCGTGCCGGTGATCTTCCGGAGCTCCTGCGTGGTGTCGGCCAAGTCCTCTTGCTGGCGGACGGCAAGCTGCTCCGGCTTGCCGCCGGGGCGGTAGTTCCACAGGTGAAAAGCGCGGCGGAAAACGATCAGCGAGCCGTCTTCGGAAATCGCCGGACGCAGCACGCCGTCGTCCTTGAAGGTGGTGAGCTGCTCGTCCTTTCCGGATGCGAAATCGCGGCTCCAGAGGTTGAAGGTGCCATCGCGCTCGGAGACGTAGTAGAAGCCGCTGCCGTCCGGTTTCCACATCGGGGAGCGGGCTTCGGCGTCCTCCTTTACGAGACTGGTGAAGGCCTTCGTCTTGAGATCGTAGAGCCAGATCGAGGACGCCCGCGGTCCGCGGTAGCCCTTGCGGTAGAGCTGTTCGCCCTCGCGGCAGAAGAGCACTTTCGAGCCATCCGGGCTGTAGCGTGCGGACTGGCCCTTCTCATTGAAAAGGTAGCTCTCCGGCGTCTCCTTCCGCAGATCGATCTCGATCAGGCGTTCCGGCCGGAAGCCGGGTTCATCCCGCAGAGCGCGGACCAAGGCGTGCGTGCCATCGGGCGTGATGTCTTCCAGGCTCGCGCCCTCCGAGTGAAAGCTGTGCTGGGCTGCCGGGCCACCGCTGGCGGGCATCGAGAAAAGCTGCAAGAAACCCGCGCGGCTAGAGCAGAAGTAGAGTGTCTTCCCATCCGGCGAGTAGTGGGGAAAGCTGTCCCGCGCCGGGTGTGCTGTCAGCCGTTCGGCCAGACCGCCATTCACCGATACCGACCAGAGGTCGTCCCGCCACTCGAAGGCGATCGTTTTTCCATCGGGCGACAGTGCGGGCCAACTCGCCATCAGGATCTCGCCGTTGGCAGGTGTCGCCGTCGCGCCCGGCTGAACCGCTGCGAAAATCGCGGCGGACAGGAAAGCTGGGAAACGCCGGGCAGACATGCGTCGGGAGAAATACGGCAAAACCGAGGGCAGGCTTTCAGGTGGTTAAGGGATCTTAAGTATCGCCACCCGCGCGGAGGGAAGCACATGCCTTGCCAAGTGGCAAGGCGGGGCTGAAAGGCCTCTCCCACTGCGGTTCATCGAAACGGGAGGCCGTCAGACGTCGCGCTTCGTCCCACCGCATTGCGAGACGGCACAGAATCGGGCAGGTAGGGGGTTTTTTGACCGCGAAAGGGAAATCTGAAAGGCAGAAGAGAAGGATGATCCCTCCGCGGATACGAGATTGGCGGACACGGACGACGCTTTCCATTCGGCGGTGTTCTTCTTGAATCTGTGCGACAGATTTCCGACCTCGCTGCTTCCCGTTTCATGGACCGCTCCTTTGTCTTTTCGCTCCTGCTCGCTGCCGCGGTGCTTAGCCCGTCCGCTTTCGCCGCGCCGCCTGCGCTGGCGGAATCGAACATCTCCTCGGACCGCTCGGTCGCGACGATCCCGAACCGGAAGGTGAGCGTAAGCGGGAAGACGGAATTGCGGCTTACCGGCCCGGATGATCCGATGCCGGGCAGCTTCATCAACTTCGCCTCGCCGGACGCGTGGCTGATCCTGGAGAAGGTTCCGCCTTCGAAGGTGATCTCCGGTTTCCTCGACCGGATGTTCGTGGACGCCGAGCCGGCGCGGCTGGAGCACAATATCCGGGTGGCCGCCTTTGAATCGGGAGCCGTGGTGATTCCCCAAGGGCCAGGTTTTGAGGCGATGACCGTCTTTGACGCCAAGTCGCTGAGCGGCCCCTCGATGCCGCTGAAGTGTTTTGAGAAATACAATGACGCCAAGCTGGGCACGATGAAGGAGGCGATCAGTTCCTTCCGCCTCAAGCGCGGCTATATGGCCACCATCGCCGAGAAGGAAAACGGCAGCGGCGTGAGCAGGAACTATGTCGCGCAGGATAGCGATATCGAGGTGAAGTCCTTGCCGCCGGAACTCGATAACAAGGTCCGCTTTATCCGTATCTTCCCGTGGCGCTGGACCAGCAAGAAGGGGATCGCCGGTGGCATCTGGCAGAACTTGAACCTGGGCTGGTACTACGATTGGAACATTGAGCAGCGCTCGACGCCGGATCTCGAATACGTGCCGATCAAGCAGAAGCGCCATTGGCCGGGGCTCAATCAGGATTGGAAGGCGAAGGGCTCGCTTCATCTTCTCGGCTTCAACGAGCCGGACCGGCCGGATCAGGCGAAGATGACGCCGGACGAGGCGATCGCCGGTTGGCCGGAGCTTCTCGGCACCGGCCTGCGGCTTGGCTCGCCGGCGGTCTCCGATGGTGGCTTGGGCTGGCTCTATCAATTCATGGACAAGGCGGATGCCGCCCATCTGCGGGTGGACTTCGTGGCGGTGCATTATTATCGCGCCGTGGCTCCGGATGATGCCAAGGGCGCGGCTTCCCAGTTCCATGACTTCCTCAAGGGCATTCATGAACGCACCAAGCGCCCGATCTGGGTCACGGAGTGGAACAACGGAGCCAACTGGACCAATGCCGGGGACCCGACTCCGAAGGAGCAAAAGAAGGCGATCGAGGAGATGATCGAGATGCTCGACAAGGCACCCTTCGTCGAACGTTACGCGCTCTATAACTGGGTGGAGGATTGCCGCGCGGTGAAGAACAAGGATGGCTCGCTGACGCCGGCAGGGGAGGTGTATCGGGATAGGGTTTCGCCGGCGGCTTACAAGCAGGAGAAGCGGTAGCAGGTGATCTGGAAAATCGAGTGGTCCCCGTCGAGATCGGCCTCGACTTTCCCGGTAATATCTCAAGTCTCCGGGCGAGATAACTCCCCCGCCCAATGAGGTTTTGCCTGCTTCCATCTCTCGCGTTCCTTTGTCCAAGCTTGATCGATCCTGGCTGTTGTCAGGAGAGTCCAGCGTCCGTTGCTCCGGCTGTGGAGCAAAAGCAAGTTCCTGACATGACCGTCAAGGACAGCGTCGTCCACAGCCTGCCTTCCCGGTCCATCACCATTCTCCGCGGCGAGCCGTCGACGCTTCCGGATCCTGTCCCTGCCGCGGCTCCTGCGACCCTGACCCCGGAGCAGAGGTCGCAACTGGAAGTCCAACGGACGCCGGCGGTCCCACCTGTCTGCTGGCGATAAGTGCGACGGTTTACGACCATCAGAAAACCTTGCTCCGGTGGCGGGACTCGGCGAGCGGCGAGGAGTATGAGGCATGGAGCAATATCGATTTCAACCACCTTACTGCGCTGGATAAAATCGAAACCGCGGATCGGAAATGGATTTTCCTTCTAAGAATCGAGAATGTGGACACTTCGTTGATCAACCCGCGGACTGGCCAAGGGGCGGCGGTTCCGTCCCATCCGGTTCTCCCCACGGATGGTCCGGGCTTTGAAGTTACAAAAGGCAACGGTGCGAATCAGAACGCTATCGCATCATTGGAGGTACTTCACACCCTCTACCGGACGAAGGGCACGGAACTCTCAGCATCCGCTGCGGAGCGCCGGAGAATCCAGCAGGAGCAAGAGGTGCTGGAGAAGGCCAATCCGCCGCAGCCGGAGGACAATGTGATGTGGTTTCGCCCCAGGAAGGGTAGCCGCTACCTCCAAGCCGAAGGAGGTGCCCGATGAAGCTCCGCCTCTTCCTTGCTCTTCTGTTCTCTTCCCAATTGCTTCATGGGCAAACACCTCAACCTCCGGCTGAATTGGTTCCGGGGGTGGATGACACGTGGAATCTCCGCTGGTGGGGCGTTCAAGGCCGAAGCTACTTTTTGCAGGCCTCGGATGACCTCATCGACTGGCAATTCGCCCCTCTCATCGAGGGTGGCAACGACGAGGTCATCGAATACGAAACCGGATCACTGGGCGACCGGCATTTCGTGCGCCTTCTCCACACCGATCAGACGGCGTCGGATCTCGATGCTGCAGACTTCGATGACGACAACTTGGGAAATCTTGCTGAGATCACCACGCATCATACCCATCCGCTGAGGAAAGATTCGGATTCTGACGGCATGCCGGACGGCTGGGAAATCGGGCACGGCCTCGATCCCAACGACGATGGTTCGACCAATCCGGTGAATGGTCCCCATGGAGACGCCGATGGGGATGGAAGTTCGAACTTGAACGAATTCCTCGGCAAGAATGATCCCACGAATCCCCAAGACTTTCCGGCACAGTTCAACGTGGTTACGCGATCGGTAGTCGCCAATACGACGACTTACCCCGGATCCGTTTCCGGAAGCGCCACCTGGTCATGCGGCTGGAATGGACAAAGTGACACGGCCAGTTTGTCGGCGGAACTCACACCGAGCTCAGTCTCCGGCAGCTTGGCATCGAAATACGCCTTCCAGAATGAACCGCCTCAGAACCCGAATTTCGTCACTGCCCATAATTTTGAGTCGATCAATTTGCAAGTAGCCAGCGGACTTTTCAGCGGGAGTACGAGTAGCGGGGTTTCTCCGCGTCGTGGCGAGCTTGAGGAAGCGAGGGCTTGGATCAGGTCGACCTCAACCCCTAACATTCGAAAATACCGTCTGCTCAAAGTTACGAAAAGCACCTCCATCCCGCTGAATACGGGAACGGAGCCGGCTCAAGAAACCTCCACGATTTCGGGAGTGGACGTGGAAACTTTTACGATTGCCGGAGGTGCCGAGCTTTCCGACGCAAAAGATTTCCTGCCCGAGGTGCCCTATGTTCAGGGAACCAAGCAGCGAACGCTTATCTCCCTCAAGGACGTCAGGATCAAACCGGCTGAGGGTATGGCAGGGGTCGTGGGAGACATGGTTGCAAGCAATCAGGACAATGATCCGGAGCTGCATTTCGTATCCCCCAAAAAGACAGACGAGATTCCAAACGACTACGTGATCCTGGAGGCGACGGGTCTCATTCCAGAGGATATTACCGATGGGCTTGATCGGCTTGTAGCGTGGTCTGGCGACGGAGAATCGGTTCCCGACAAGCCTCTCCAATGGCGAGTGAAACGTGACCAAGCGAAGAAGAATGTCGTGTCACTTAAGACGCTGGGGCAGTTCGGTGCTAAAGAGGTTGCAAAGGTGAACGTGTGGGTCGTTTGGGCTCAGATAACAAAGATTAAAGAAGGTAGGGATACACTGGTGGATCTAGACGGTAAGACTAGGGTTGTAACTGATTGGAAGTTTAAGGCCTCAATTTTTCCTACTGATATTTACATGGCTACGCAAGATATTCCGGATCTGAGCGGGCTTCCGGGAAAAGCGGTGCCGGAGGTTGATATTGGAAATCATGCCTTAGACGGTATGCCGTTTGTAAATGCAAAGAGCAAGTGGGATCTCGCGCGGCGATGGAGGGCCCGATCATGGTCAGGGAATCTCACCGCTTTAGATTGCGGATTGTTCCCTCACACCATTATAGGGGGCGACTACCCAACCGGTCTACAAAGTAAGATCCATAGGACTACCCTCGAAGCTGGACCTGATCATTACCCAACTGATCCAGTGGAAGGAAACGATTCAACCCCTGCAAATCAAGATCCTTACTTTCCTGGAGGCACTCCCGGGTTTCTTCTCGACGAGGATGGTCCTCGAGAAATGGTGAAAACGAATGCGGGTGCTGTGGGAGACGTTTTTGAATCCAAGTGGCATTTCGGTGAATTCGCGCGGTTGGACATCGGAGCAAAGTGGTATAGAATCAGTGACTATTCGCTGTGGCGGTTGCATTCAAAGCTGAAAAAGGTAAGCGAGGTGGCTGATGATCAAGACTACAACGGCGATGGAGATAAGATCGATTCGGTGTGGATTGATGACGGATCTACGTCGGAAGGTGACAATCAGGGGTTTTAATTGTTTTGTTTTTATCTTTATGTGTTGCGGGCGTGGGTTTGTCGTTGTGATAGCGGTTTTGTTTGCGTGTTCGAGGGTCGAAGCCCAAGGTGCGGAAAATGGATCCGATGTAGTGGTCCTATCGAAGGTCCTTGATGCGCGGTCTAATGAACCGTATCATCCAGGAAAGGTTTTGGAGCTTCCAGAAGCTGCGGAACTCGCGGAAAGGATCAAGGTCGACATAAAAGAAAATAAAGCGAGAGAGGCCATTCGTATACTCCGAGAGTGGCCTCCTGCGAGCCTCCCTTGGCAAGTTGTGGCGGAAGTCTCCCTTTTTAGAATGGAAAATTGGCATTCTTATCCGGCAACTCGCGAAGAGTTGGGCGTAATGGTTGATCTCTTCCGTGCTACCGTCAAAGAAGGTGACCGACCGTATAACTATGATGTGCCGAGAGGCGGGTTTGGGAGTCCATTCGTGTTTCGTTCCAGATTTGCCAGTAAACTCGCTCAGGCTGCGGAGCCCCGGCCAGGGTATATGCCGGATGCGAAAGCGATCAGCGACAATCCATTGAAATGGCTGGAGGAGGAAATCATCTCAAGAACCGGAAGCCTGCCGTCCATTCTTTCGGAAAATCAACTCAGCGCGAGAGAATCAGAGGTAGAGGAGCGGCCAAGTAAACGGATAGGAGGAGGCAGCAGCAAAAGCGAAAATGAAGCAGAGATGGTGCCCCCTAGTTCCCGGAAGAAACTTTGGATTTTGGTCGGAACATGTGTGACGGTGCTCCTCTTGTCTGCAATTGCCTTTGGGAAGAGGGTCGCCAAGAGTGGGGTCGCGAGGTAGTGGGCGATTTGCGAGATCGGCTTGCTAAGCCGCTGCACCCTTGCCGGGGTGCGGTTCGGGGGGCGCGGTGACCGGTGGTGGCGCTGCGCTTACCACCGGCTACCGGAGCTGTGATCCCTTTGGGATCTGAAAAGGAAGGGGCCGCTGGAGATTGGGATTTTTGAGGCGGCTTCTCTTTTCGATGTACCGCGACTTGAGGCCGTTTCAGCCGTTCCCGAAAGCGGCGATGCTCGCCGCACTTCGAAGGAGCCTGCGGCTCAGAAAGGTGGCGGTGCGGCTTGTTGCGGGTTCATGGGCGAGGCTTCAGCCGTTCCCGAAAGCGGCGATGCTCGCCGCACTCCGAAGGAGCCTGCGGCTCAGAAAAGGCAGCGGTGCGGCTTGCTGCGGGCTCATTGGCCAAGGCTAGTCTACTGGATCCGAAACCTCGCGGGCCTCTTGCTCCAGCGGGGCGGCGAAGTAGCCGTGGAAGAGGCATTCCAGGAGATACTGCTTCATGAAGGGCTCGATCCCGCCGAGGCGTTGGTATTGGGCGACGTGGACGAGCTCATGGCGGATCACGCCTGAGTGGCCATGGAGGATGTAGATCCCGCGGCCGAGGGTCATGCCGGCGGGCGCGAAAACGGGTAGGCCCCAGCTTTCGGCGAGCTTCAGGAGGGGCTGGGGGATGGGGGCGGGAATCGGAGTGATCTCCAGCACCCGGAGGCCTTCGGGATTTTCAATCTTCAGCCCGGCGGCGAACTCCAGCGCGTCGGCTTCCAGTGGCTTGCCCTCGGCGAGGATGCGCCGTTCCTGGTCCTGCGCCCAGCGTGCGGTGGCCGGAGCAACTCCGGACGCCAGCGTGAGCGCGAGGCCGAGGGGAATGATCATGCAAACTGTTCGGCGAGCACGGCCTTCCCGTAATCACGGTTCAGCCGCGCGATGTGATCGACGCTGATTTCCTTCGGGCAGGCGGCTTCGCACTCGTAGTGGTTGGTGCAATTGCCGAAGCCTTCGGCATCCATCTGCCTGACCATGGCCAGCGCGCGTTTTTCGCGCTCCGGCTGGCCCTGCGGGAGGTGGCCGAGGTGGGAGACCTTGGCGGAAACGAAGAGCATGGCGCTGGCATTCGGGCAGGCGGCCACGCAGGCGCCGCAACCGATGCACGCGGCGGCATCGAAGGCCGTGTCCGCATCGTATTTCGAAATCGGGATGGCGTTCGCATCCACGGCGGAGCCGGTGCGGACGTCGATGTAGCCGCCGGCGGCGATGATGCGGTCGAAGGAATTCCGATCGACGATCAGATCCCGGATCACCGGGAAGGAGCGGGCGCGGAAGGGCTCGATCCAGATGGTATCGCCATCGCGGTATTTCCGCATGTGGACCTGGCAGGTGGTGGTGCCGCGTTCCTTGCCGTGGGGGATGCCATTGATGGTTAGCGAGCAGGTGCCGCAGATGCCCTCCCGGCAATCGTGGTCGAAATGGATCGGCTCGCCGCCGTCGCTGATGATCCGCTCGTTCACGATGTCGAGCATCTCAAGGAAGGAGCATTCCTCGGGGATGCCCGAGGCGGGGTAGGTTTCGATGCGGCCTTTGTCGTTCGGGCCGTTTTGACGCCAGACCTTCAGCGTGAGGTTCATGATCGGGAAAAGGAGGATCGCCCGGACGGGTGCCGCCGGGCCACGCGCGGGAAGGTAGATTGCCAGCCGCCGGGCGCTAGTCGAAAAAGCCGGTTTCGGCCGCTGAACCATCAGGATTTTTCCTGCCAGGCATGAAACAAGCTGTTCTCCCGAGGGCCGGAGTATAGTATCAAGAGACCATGGCTACCTTGGAGACCACCGTTGACGGCCTGAATTTCAAGAATCCCTTCGTCATCGCCTCCGGCCCGCCGGGCACCAATGTGAAGGTGATCAAGCGAGCCTTCAAGGAAGGCTGGGGCGGGGTCATCGCGAAGACGGTGAGCCTGGATGCCTCGAAGGTGGTCAACGTGGGCCCGCGCTATGCCAAGCTGATGGCGGGGGATGGCAAGGAGGTCCTCGGCTGGGAAAACATCGAGCTGATCAGCGACCGGAAATTCGAGATCTGGCTGGATGAATTCAAGGAAGCGAAGGACGAGTGCCCGGACGGGGTCCTGATCGCCTCCATCATGGAGGAGTATAACAAGGACGCCTGGTGCGAGATCGTGGAGCGTTGCCAAGACGCCGGGGTGGACGCCTTCGAGCTGAACTTCTCCTGCCCGCACGGTCTGCCGGAGCGGAAGATGGGTGCGGCGATGGGGCAGGATCCCGTGATCCTGGAGGAGGTCTGCGGCTGGGTGATGGGCGCGGCGAAGATCCCGGTGTGGGCGAAGATGACGCCAAACGTCACCCACATCGAGGAACCCAGCGCCGCCGCCCTGCGTGCCGGGTGCCAAGGGATTTCCGCGATCAATACGATCCGCTGCGTGATGGGCGTGAATTTGGAAACCCTGCGGCCGGAACCGACCGTCGAGGGCTACACCACGCCGGGCGGCTATTCGTCCAAGGCGGTGAAGCCGATCGCGCTGCGCATGGTCATGGAGATCGCGCAGATGATTAAGAACGATTTTCCCGGACGTACGCTCTCCGGGCTCGGGGGCGTGGAGACCGGGGAAGATGCCGCGCAGTTCATCCTGCTCGGCAGCGATACGGTGCAGGTTTGCACCGGCGTGATGAAATTCGGCTACGGGATGGTGAAGGAACTCAATGAGGGCCTGCTCGCCTTCATGGAAGGCAAGGGCTTCGAGACGATCTCCGATTTCAAAGGGCTGAGCCTGCCGTATTTCTCGACGCACGCGGAGCTCGTCCGCATGCAGCTCGCGCGGAAGGCGGAGGAGGCTGCGGCGAAGGAACGTGCTGGCATGGTGAAGAGCGATGCCGAGTGGGACGGGGATGACTTCGTGAAGCAGTCGGACGCGTTGGCGCGGAAGGCGAGTTCTTGAGGTGGTCCGCTCAGTCCCAGAGCGGACGAGTCAGGAATAAGGAGCGGGGACATTCCTGTCCCCGGGCTTCGTCAGCGGCAGGAGTGTCGCTGCTCCTTATTCTTTTTCCTCACCGCCCGAGGATGTTCTTCTGCGGCACTTCGATGACGTCACCGGGCTCAAGCTGCGTCAGCTTCTGCTTGTCGTCGGTCATGTCGTAAGTCGTGGCTTTTCCGTTCCGCAGGATCTTCACACGCTTCTCGGCTCCGAATTCATTTGCTCCGCGCGCGGATTGGATCGCGGCGTAGAGAGTGAGCTTCTTTTCAAACCGGACCGGTCCCGGAGCACGGACTTGGCCGCCGACGATGACGCGGGGCTCGGTTTCCTGTTTCTTGTCGGCGGCGTGAAGAGGGAGCAAGGACAAGAGGGAGATGGCGATAAGTGCTTTCATGCGCTGTCTTCGTAGCGGAGTTTCTTTGTGGTGCAAAGTTAAATTTCAATCGTCGTTTCAGACGGCTTTGTGTGAGGAGGAACATGGGGAGAGGGAGGCGTTCTTCTTCACGGGCTGTGCCGGCGACAGGAATGTCGCTGCTCCTTAGGCTCGCGTGCTGCGAGGCCATGAGGAGAGGGGCGTTCTTGTTCCCGGGCTGTGTTAGCGACAGGAGTGTCGCTGCTCCTTACGCGCATCAGGCGAAGCCATAGGGAGAGGGGGCGTTCTTGTCCCCTGGGCTGTGCCAGCGATAGGAGTGTCGCTGCTCCTTACGCTCTCGCACTTGCCGAGAGCCGTCCGGCCTGCGATGACCCGGCTCCGATGATCGAGACGATCGACCTCATCCTGCCCCTCGAAGCTTCCGAGGACGAAGCCGCGTGGAAAGATGCCGCCGCGAAGAAACTCGGCGTGCCGCCGTCCCGCGTGAGTGGGGTGCGCTTGTTGAAGCATTCGCTCGATGCCCGCCAGCGGGCGGTGAAGGTGCAGCTTCGTCTGGAGGTGGGTGTCGACGAACCGCTGCCGGCCGAGGCGCAACCGGTGTGGAATTCGCCGCCGCTCCCGGCGAATGCGAAGACGGTCGTGATCGTGGGCTGTGGTCCTGCCGGGATGTTCGCCGCGCTGCGTTGCTTGGAGCTTGGCCTGAAGCCGATCGTGCTGGAGCGCGGCAAGGATGCCTCCGCGCGCCGTTTCGACCTTGCGCCGATCCTCCGCCAAGGAACGGTGATCGAGGACTCGAACTACTGCTTCGGCGAAGGCGGTGCCGGGACCTTTTCAGATGGCAAGCTCTACACCCGCGCCACGAAGCGCGGGCCGGTGGCGCGTGTTTACGAGATCCTCGTGGCCCATGGTGCCCCGGAGCGGATCCTCACCGATGCCCATCCGCATATCGGCTCGAACCTCCTGCCGAATGTCGTGAAGGCGATGCGCGCCTCCATCCTCGAAGGAGGAGGGGAGGTCCGCTTCCAGACGAAGGTGGTGGATTTCATCATGGAGGGAGATCGCCTTCGTGGTGTGGTCACCGCCAACGGAGAGGAAATCACCGGGGAAGCCGTGATCCTCGCGACCGGCCACAGCGCGCGGGACATTTACCGGTTGCTGGCGGCGAAGAAGATCCTGCTGGAGCGGAAGCCCTTTGCGGTCGGAGTCCGCATCGAGCACCCGCAGCCATTTATCGATGCCCAGCAGTATCACTTGCGGAAGGACGAAGCGCGCCCCGATCTCTTGCCAGCGGCGCGCTATGCCGTGGCCACGAAGATCGACGATCGCGGCGTGCATTCCTTTTGTATGTGTCCCGGCGGCTTCATCGTTCCGGCCTCCACCGAGAATGACGAAGTCGTGGTCAATGGCATGAGCCTTGCCCGCCGCGATTCGCCCTTCGCCAACTCCGGCCTCGTCGTCACCGTGGAGCCGGAGGACACCGATTCCTTTTCAAAGGAGCACGGCGTGCTCTCGGGCATCGCCTACCAGAAGGCGCTGGAAGTCGCCGCGAAACAAGCGGGCGGCGGTGGCCAGGTGGCGCCGGGGCAACGCGTCGCCGATTTCGTCCAAGGGCGGATCTCCGCCGATCTGCCGAAGACCAGCTATTTCCCAGGCGGAAATCCCGCGCCCCTGCACGAGATCCTGCCGAAGGGGATCGTCGATCGCATGCGCACCGGCCTGAAGCTTTTCGACCGCAAGATCCGCGGATACGCCGGGAAGGAGGCGCTGCTGCTTGGCTTTGAAACGCGGACCAGCTCGCCGGTGCGGATCCCGCGATTGGATGAGACCTTGGAGCATCCCGAGGTCCACGGACTCTTTCCGTGTGGTGAAGGGGCGGGCTACGCGGGCGGCATTGTCAGTGCGGCTCTCGATGGCATGCGCGTCGCCGAGGCGGTGGCCGCGTAGCGCAGGTCTCCCGCGCATAAAAGTCCTCTCTGTCTTCCGGGCTGGCAGGCGTCGGATCTCCTCGAAATGTTAGATCAACGACGCGCGGCGCGACGGATGGAAACGCATCTGTCGCAATGCATGAACTAACTGTTCTGACGGCGTTGAGAGGCGGATTTCAGAGCGGTTTTGAATCCGCGGGTTCTTGGTCGAAATCTTACCCGATGGATGAGGTGTTATTTTTGGAACCTATTGAAAGTGAGTATTATTGGTTGATTTTATTCGCGTCGGAATAATGCACTTGGCAGAAGCGTCACTTCAAATTGCTGAAAAAAATCGCGAAATTCTGAAACAAGAAACCCGTCGGCGGCGTTTTACTTGGTGTAAGGCAACTGCGCGAGACGCGCCGCAAACTTATAACAGATCTTGTCTTGGAGTTCGCTCCTGGCAGGTGGCCCGGCCGGTGGTTCTTTAGGTTTTTGGGTTTTTCCTAAGGAATACCGGTCGGGCTTCTTTTTTTGTACGAGTGGCGAGGGCTTTCGAGGGTGGTGAATAGGTCGTATGAGACGTATCGGACCGATGCGTCGTGGAGAAGCCCCCCTGTTGAAAAAAGAAAAACCCGCTGGAGTCGTCGCGGGAAACGAGCAGCGGGTTGATGGGGAGGACCTTTGGGGGGATTTTTCTGTTGGGGGGATTTGCAAGCTTGGCCGTTGGGGGGATGGCGTTGCTTACGGGGGTGAGAATGTCCGATTTTGCACCGCTCCACCATTCCGCAATCACGTGGGCGATATTTGCGTAGGTGGGTAGGGAAAGGAGAATCACTAATCACTAATCTTCTAATCACCAATCGGTCTGAGCTTCGCGGCGATGGCGCTGGAGGATGAGCGGACCCGCTTGTCCGCGAACGGCCTTAGAAGTGACGCCGTCCCCCCCCCCCGGGGGCTGAAGAGACCGGCACTACTTTTCCCCGTGTCCATGAGGCGCGGTCGCCTTCCTCCAATAATACTTCGGTGTGGTGATGAGTGCTTAGTTATTAGCGATTTACGGTAGGTCAAGCGGGGGTGGGCCGACACTGCTTAGTAAGACCGAAGGCCTGTTCTCGCGGCGAGTCGCAAGGTCGTGGCGAAGTCCTTGGACCGCTCCCCTTTACAAACCGGGAGCCCTCTGGCATCCCTCCGCCGCCATATGTCCGATTTGCCCAAAGCCTACGAACCCCAAGCGGTTGAAGCCAAATGGTACGCCGCTTGGCTCGAAGGGAAATGTTTCGAGGCCGACCCGTCCTCGGAGAAGCCCGCGTACTCGATCGTCATCCCGCCGCCGAACGTCACGGGCATCCTGCACCTCGGACACGTCCTCAATAACACCATTCAGGACATTCTCGCCCGGCGCGCACGGCAGGAGGGGAAGGAAGTGCTCTGGCTGCCCGGCACCGACCACGCCGGCATCGCCACGCAGGCGAAGGTGGAGCGCGAGCTGCGCGAGAACGAAAAGCTTACCCGCCGCGATCTGGGCCGGGACGAATTCCTGAAGCGCGTCTGGGACTTCAAAGACAAGCACGGCAATATCATCATCAGCCAGCTCAAGCGCCTCGGCTGCTCCTGCGATTGGTCGCGCGAGCGGTTCACCATGGATGAGGCCTACACGAAGTGGGTGAGCCACGTGTTCGTGGAGCTTTTCAAGGAAGGTCTCATTTATCGCGGCAAGCGGATCGTGAACTGGTGCCCGGTGTCGCTGACCGCGCTCTCCGATGAGGAGGTGATCATGACCCCGCAGCGCTCGAAGCTCTACTTCATGAAGTATGAGCTGACGGATGCTCCCGGCGAGTTTCTGGAAATTTCCACCACCCGTCCGGAAACCCTGATGGGTGACGTGGCGGTGGCCGTGAACCCGAAGGACCCGCGCTTCGCGAAGTACGTGGGCCGCACGGTGTATCGTCCGTTCCCGCATGCACCGATCCCTGTGATCGCGGACGATCATGTGGATATCGAGTTCGGCACCGGAGCGCTGAAGATCACTCCGGCGCACGACAAGGCTGACTTTGAAATCGGGATCCGCCACGATCTCGAAATCATCGACGTCCTTACGGCGGACGCGCACATCAACTGCCCCGAGGTGCCGGAGTTGCACGGCCTCGACCGCTTCGTCGCGCGCAAGCGTGCCGCCGCGAAGCTGGAAGAGATGGGCCTGCTGATCAAGGTGGAGGAATACGAGAACAACGTCGGTTTCTCCGAGCGTGCGAACGTGCCGATCGAGCCGCGCATTTCGATGCAGTGGTTCCTGAAGTATCCCTGCGTGAAGGAAGCTGCCGATGCGGTGGCGACCGGCGAGATCCAGTTCCGCCCCGAGCGTTGGGCAAAGACTTACGCCCACTGGATGGAGAACCTGCAGGACTGGTGCATCAGCCGCCAGCTCTGGTGGGGTCACCAGATCCCGGTGTGGTATCGCAAGGACAAGCTCGATGCGCTCAAGAATGCCGAATCGCTCGACATGCAGGATTTCTCCGCGGGCGACATCCACGTGGGCATCGAGGCTCCGGCCGATGCGGACAACTGGGTGCGTGACGAGGACGTGATGGACACTTGGTTCAGCTCATGGCTGTGGCCCTTCGCGACCATGGCGGACGTGGGCGAGGAAACGCCGACGCTGAAGAAATTCTACCCGACCACCGATCTGGTGACGGGGCCGGACATCATCTTCTTCTGGGTGGCGCGCATGATCATGGCGGGCTTCCGCTTCGAAGGAGAGCTGCCCTTCAAGAACGTCTATTTCACCTCGATCATCCGCGACCTGCAGGGCCGCAAGATGTCGAAGTCCCTCGGCAACTCGCCGGACCCGGTGGATCTCATGGAGAAGTACGGGGCCGATGGCCTGCGCTTCGGCCTCATGCGGATCGCGCCCGTGGGCAGTGACGTGCGTTTCGACGAAGTTTCGGTGGAAGAAGGCCGGAACTTTGCGAACAAGGTGTACAATGCCTGCCGCTTCCGCCAGATGGGCGGCACGATCGAGTTTCCCGAAACTGACGTCGAGGAAGACGAGGAGATCGTGGGAATGGCCAATTGCTTCCACATCGATATCCTCGCGAAGCTCGACGAACTGTCGGCGGACTTGGTGCGCATCTACGGCGAGTATCGTTTTGGCGAGATCGCGCAGCGCCTCTACGAGTTCCTGTGGGCGGAGTTCTGCGACAAGTTCCTGGAAGCCGTGAAGGGCGACCTGCGCGAGAGCGCGACACCGGAAGCCCGGGCGGTGACGCTGTCGGTCTTTGATACGGTGATGAGCCGTTTCCTGCAGCTCCTGCATCCCTACATGCCGCACGTGACCGAGGAGCTTTCCTTGAACATGGGGTATGTTCACGAAGGCGAGTTCCTGATGGAAGCCGGACTGCCGGAGGAACCGGTGCTCGCCGGACTTTCCGCGGAAGACATCGCGATCGAGCAATCGAAAGCAGCCGCGATTTATGAAACCGCCGGCCGCATGCGGAACCTGAAAGCGGAGTACAACGTGGCGGCCCGCCGTGACGTGAAGCTCGTGGTGAAGGGCGCGGTCGAGTGGCTGAACGATGAGAAGTCCGTTCTCGCCTTGCTCTGCGGGGCTGGGGAAATCCTCCTCGATTCCACTTACGAAGCACCCAAGGGCACGCCTGTTTCACTCACGCCGGTGGGTGAAATGTACTTGCCGCTCGAAGGTCTAATCGACGTGGCTGCGGAGAAGGTCCGTCTTTCCCGGGAGATCTCCAAGATCGAGCAGGAGGTGACCCGCAGCGAGGCGAAGCTGGCGAACGAAAGTTTCGTGGCCCGGGCACCCGCCGAGGTGGTCGTCCTGGAAAAGGGTCGCTTGGAGGAGTGGCGGGGAAAACTGGGGCAGCTGCGTGATATGCTGGCCGGCCTCGGATGATGTCTTGCAACCCGCCCAACAAGTCATAGAGTCGCGAACTAGCACGGGGGATGTCGGATCTGCTTAATATTGAAGGCATCGGCTCGCAAGAGGTCGAATTGCTCCAGGCAACGGGGTGGACCGACTTGGAGTCGGTGGCAAAGGCCGACGTTGATTTGCTGACACGCGAGCTGACGGCAGCCAACGCGATGTTGAAGATCATTTCCCGCACTCCGGAGCGCAGGAAAGTGGAGCGTTGGGTGGCATCCGCCGCCCGTCTCCTCGATCCCTCCGCCACCCCGGCGAAGCACGGTTCGCGATCGAAGGCTGCTGTTTCCACACCGCCAGTTGAAGCTCCCGCTGTTTCCCCCGCAAAGGAGAAGCGACGCCGGATCAGGAAGTCGGCGGGGCCCGTCTCCGATCCTTTGCCCGACTTGCTCCCCGTGGCCGAAGAGGTTGCGGCACCTGTGGAGGACACGGCCGGAGAAGCTGGACTCCTCGCGGTTTCCGGACCGGTGAATTACGAGGCCGAGCCGGATGTCCAGGAGATGCTGGCTGCGGCTCCTCTCGCGATCCCGATCCCTGCCCGCATGCTGGCGGAGAAGGGGATCGCTCCCAACGAGATCGCCGTCGCCGCCCTGCTGAATCGCGCGTTAGGGGATCTCGAAGTGCGAGTCTCGGTCGAAAAACCGGACCGGAAAGATATCCCGAATTCGCCCGGTGGTGGTCGTCGTTCGATTGCCACTGCCTCCGTGCAAGTGTCCGACATCGGTTTTTCGATGGGTCGCCGTGGCTTTGATCCTTCGAAAGTCCGCACGATCGAGGAGGCTCAAGGCGAAGCTCCGCCGGTCCGGGCCGCATCGACCAAGGCGGGGATGGAGGACGATCGTATTGCCCTGCTCCGCGCACCCCGGCCCGAGACGAACAAGGGAAGGAAGCCGGGCTCCCGCTTCTATATCCGCGGCGTGCTCCACGACCAGCCGCTGAAGGTGTGGTTTGGCGGGTTATTCGCCGTGCTGCTGCAGCTATCCATTCCCCTCGCGGTGATTGCGGCTCCGTTGTTGATCCTTTCCGGAGAGCAGCCCGAGAAGTTCCAGTGGGTCCCGAAGTGGATCATTGCATTTCCGATCGCGGTTCCGGTGCTGGGCCTTCTGTATATTTTGGTCAGTGCCCGCGCGAAGTGCCGTGTCTGTGCGCAACGACTCTACGTGCCGAAGCACTGCCTGAAGAACCGCAAGGCACATCACCTGCCGATGCTGGGTCACATCGGTGCCCTGGCGCTGCATGTGATGACGTTCAAGTGGTTCAACTGCACGTTCTGCGGGACTTCGATCCGGATTAAGAAGTAGTCTGCCGGGGAAGGGGGTCTGCACAGTCCTTTGAGGGTACCTCACCGCGCTGTGTTCTCTTGGATCGATACTGCTTTGGGATCTGCGACTTGGCAGATTGATCCATGTGCCGGGAACCATTCGTCCGCTCAGAGGACTGAGCGGACTACTTTCATTCCCGATTCTTCGAGTCGATGGTGATCGTTACCGGTCCGTCATTGACGAGCGAGACCTTCATGTCGGCAGCGAAGCGGCCGCGACCGACCGGCTTGCCGATTTCTGCCGAGAGCGTGTCGCAGAACGCCTCGTAAAGCGGCTGGGAGATCTCCGGCCGCGCAGCGCGGATGAAGGAGGGGCGGTTCCCTTTCTTGGTGGAGGCATGCAGGGTGAACTGGCTCACGACGATCGCCTCGCCGCCGCAGTCGGTCACGGAGAGGTTCATCAGTCCTGCATCATCACCAAAGATCCGCATGCGAGCGATCTTCGGGGCCAGCCATGCGATGTCCTCGGTGTCATCGCCATCCTCAATGCCTAACAGAACCAGCAGGCCCGTGCCGATGGAGGCTACGGTTTCACCATCGATGACGACGGAGGAGGATGAGACGCGTTGGATGACGGCGCGCATGGCGGAAAAATGACGAATTCAGAATTTCCGAATGTCGAATGAAGTGTCTGTTAGAGTGGTGGATGGAGCGGTGGCGTTGTCGCCTTTCTTCATCCACACTTCATTCGACATTCGGCATTTCCCTTCAATACACCGGCACTTCCGGATCAATCTCCGCGGACCAGCGGTCGATGCCGCCGCTCATCGACCATACCTGGTCATTGCCACGGGACCGCCAGTAGGAAGTGGCGCGCAGGGAGCGCATGCCGTGATGGCAATAGACGATGGCCGGACGCTCCGGGACTGCGGATTCGGCGAAGCGCGAAAGAGGCACGAGCCGCGCTCCTTCGATGCGGTTGAAGCGCCATTCGTCATCCTCGCGGCAGTCGACGAGATCGATCTCACCACGTTTGATGGCGGGGAGCAACTGGGAGACCCGCAGGGGTGTCAGCTCCATGCCCGACTCCGGGTCCGGCAAGGCGTGACTCATCGTTCGACGATGACCGGTGTTCCGACTTCAGCGTTCTGGAAGAACTTCTTGGCCATCCCGTCCGGCATGCGGACGCAGCCGTGGGAGGCGGCATAGCCGGGCAGATAGCCGGTGTGCATGCCGACTGCCGGGGCGAACTGGAGGAAATTGAACATCGGCGCACCTTCGTAGTAGCAGCCGGGAGGCACGGGCTCGTTGTGGGCCTCGGCGTCATCATCCACGATGCGATCGGTGCCCTTCTCCTTGAACATTCCGTAGCTGGAGGAGCGGTGATCGATGTCCTTGAGCTGCACCTTGTAGGCGCCGGAGGGGGTGCTGCGGCCTTCCTTGCCGGTGGAGATCTTGGAGACGCCCGCGAGCTGGCCGCCCTTGTAGAAGAAGGCCTTTTGCTGCGTCAGGTTGATCTTGATCATCGGCGGGCCGGTGAGGTGGTCGCCGTCCCAGTAGGACACGTCATCCGGAATCGGGCTCGATTTCCAATCGTGCTCCCGCTTGTTCGTGTAGCCCGCCATGTATCGCGACTCGCCGCGCATGTTCGTCATGGTGCCATCGATCGAAGTACAGGAGACGGCAAGCAGGGAGAGCAGTGCGATAGGTAAGAAGCTGGCTTTCATGGTGATTTGGTTGCGGCGATTGTAAACCGCTCCGAGGGGTCGGGTCAACCCCCGGAGCCTCAAGGGGCGGTCGTGCGCCATCTCGCAATCCTTTGACAAAGAACGGCAGCTCTTATTCCCTGTTCACTGCGAAGACCAAAACCCGTCGTCCACCGCAGCATGAACGCGGGGGTTCAAAAACTCGTCAGCCTTGGAGCCAGCTTGATCATCGGGCTTGGCTTGGGGCTGTTTGCGAAAAGGGGGCGGGATCGTCCGGAACCGGCGCCACCGCCTGCCGTTGAGCGGCCCCGCCACGACTCCGGCGAAGCTCCGCTTTTTGCCGCGGGGCCAGAGCTTCCGGGCAAACTGGTTCCTCCGGATGCCCGCGACTTCCGCAGCCTTTCCGAGGGTGAGAAAGCCGAACTCAGGCGATTGATCGCGGAGTTTCGGGCGTCTCGCGACCAAGGGCATCGTCAGGAACTTCTGGAGCGGATCGATCGGGATTTTTACGGAGAGGAGATTCTCGAATTGGCCGATTTCATCATCCGGCTGCCTGAAGGTAGCGGCGGGTCCCTGAGAAACCGCATGATCGGAATGCTTGCCGGAAACACCTCCCCGCTGGTCCTTCCCGTTCTGAAGCAGGCATTCGCCCATGCGGATGATGCGGAAAAAGCGCGCCTGCTGATGGCGGCAGCGCGGGTTAGGGGAGAGGCGCTCGCGGACTTTATCGCGGGCGGCTTTGAAGATCCTTCGGCGGGCGTGCGCTTCGCGGCGATGGATGTCATCGATCATCTGGACGGAGGCATGAAGGGAAAGCTATTCGCCCGGGCCCTGCGGTCCACCCATCCGGATATCGCGCTGGCAGGCCTCGGTGAATTGGAAGTGGACGCTACTCCCGATTCGTTGCCGCTGATCATGGAAGGGCTCTCCTCCCGAAACGGGAATGTGAGGGCGGAGACGAAAAGCACCCTGCAGTTCCTCCTCGATGAGGAGTTCAACGACTCCAAGGCCGCCGTCGAGTGGTGGCAGCGGAATCGACATCGTTTCGACCGGAATCTGATCCGCGCGGACTAGGTTCGGAGTTCGCGCGGATCGGAAATCAGATTTCTGAAAATGGCGGCAAGCATGCTGCCAGACGGGATTTGAAAGACCCCCAAATCAAAGACTATGAAAAACCAACTGTTCCGCTCCGCGGGACTGATCTGCGCCCTGCTCCTGGCGGGAAGCGGAACCAGCCCGGCGGAGTACGTTGTTTATCGAGGTACCACGACCGTGAATGCGATCGTGCTGAACTACCTCCTCTCGACGGGGATAACGAGCCAATTCAGGAGCGCCCAGCGGCTCCAGCAGATCGGCATTTACTCCTCTCTCGGAAATGACGGCTACGCCCTCTACACGCTCGATAACCGGATGCGTCAGGCATTCAAATCGACAGGAACCTTCACGAAGGGCGGCCCCACGATATTTCCGAACTACAACGGCTCTGGCCGCGGCTTCGAAATCCACAAGCAATTCAACCAGAAATGGTTCGAGGATATTCCCGGGCTCGGGGATACCGAGGATATCTCGCACCGGAAAACCGGGACCTTCGGCGGCAGTCGGAGTCTGATAAGGCTTCCGGCCGCGGGATTCTTCATCGAAGCCGCCCCGAGGCTCTCCGGCTTTCACACGCACACGCTTTGCTCCGAGGACTTCGGGATCAATTCCCTGGTGGCGGCGGGCTATGCGCCCGGCCGCTTCTTCCAAGTGAATAGCTCGCGGAGTACCTTCCGGCTCGATCTGAGGCTGACTGATCAAGCGAATGATCTCGGCGGCTCCCTGGCAAATGCGATCCAAGTGACCGAAGCCTATCTTGCTTTGCGGAGCTACGTGATCGTCAACGTGGATCCGCTGCCGTGACACTCGGAAATCACTAATCATCAATCTTCCAATCATCAATCGGTCTGCGCTTCGCGGGGAGTAGCACAGCTTTGCAAGCTGTGTGGCGGGCGTCCGCGCGTAAGGGAGAATTGGCATCCCGCCCTTGGTCCACCCGCACGCCACGCGGCCTGCAAGGCCGCGCTACTTCCCTTGCGAAGCGCAGATCGATTGGTGATTCTGCCTTTCTAGCCGCTCTTGCACCGCGGGGAAGGCGTGCTATGGATGCGCCCCGCCCGCGAGGAACAAGCCATGCCAAATTACGACTACGTCTGCCAGAGCTGCGGTCACCGCTTCGAGGTTTTCCAGAGCATGAACGATGCGAAGCTGGAGGATTGCCCCGTGGAGGCCTGCGAAGGGAAGGTGAAGCGCCTCTTGGGCACTGGTGCGGGGTTGATTTTCAAGGGGGCAGGCTTTTACCAGACCGACTACCGGTCGAATTCCTACCATCAGGGGGCAAAGCAGGACAGTGCGGCATCGAAGCCGGCCGAGTCCTCCTCAACTCCCGCGGCATCTCCCGCGCCCGCGCCAGCGGCATCGCCTTCGAAGTCCGAGTGACTTCGGGTGAGGACGCTTCCCAAACCGGGAGGTGTTTGCTACCCCTCGCCTCATGGCCGAAGAGAAACAGGAGAAACCGCGCGGAAGCTGCCTAGGGAAGCTCGTCTCGCTGTTTGCTTTCGCAGGGGTGGCAGGCTTGGGAGCGGCCGTATTTTTCATCGCCCAACCGCAGGATCTCTCCGACATCAAGGGGGCAGGCCCCGCCTCCGCCCTGAACGGCGGCAAGGCCCGGGATCTCAAAGAGGTGTTGAAGAACGCGGTGAACCGCGGTTATCCACTCACGCTTACCGAGGAAGAGATCAATCTCTATTTGAAGCAATCCCTCGCCGCCAAGCAGGGGGGAGGCTTGGAAAAGTACGTCAATATCGAGGGCGTGCGCGTCCGGCTCGAGAACGAGCGTGCGGAGATCATCATCGAGCGATCCATCATGGGAAGGCCGATGACCGTCTCGATGTATGTCCGCGTCGTTCAGGAACTGGATGTGCAAGGCCGCACGAAGACCCTGGTGATGCGCGATGGCGGTGGATATTTCCCCGAGATCCCGCGTTTGGAACGCTTGGTGAAAGGCGGGCGCTTCGGCAAGCTCGTCGTCCCCCAAGGCTTCCTGCTGGCCGTTCTGCCCTCTTACGAGCAGCTGGCGAAGGTGTATGAATACGAGCTTCAGCAGGGCTTCGAGGAGATGTCCCGCATTACCCTGTCAGACGGGAAGTTGATCCTCGATCCCCGTGCTGACGGAGGCTCGGCCTTGCCATCCCCGGGTGGAACCTTTTGAGTGGGATGTAGCCCATGATTTCCCGCGCCTGCCGTCTCAGCCTGCTTCTCGCTGCCGTGTTCCCATTGGGCGCGCAGGAGCAGCCGAAGGTGGTGCCGGTGGAACCCCTTGCCGCGGTCCCCGCCGCAGAGCCCCCGGCGGCCGTGCCGGTGGAGGAGCAGCCGATGCCGGTCGATCCGGACCCGGCACCAGAGCCGGTGGAACCGGGCGGGAACGTGCCTCAGCCCGAGAGCGAAGATCGCGCGATCAGCCGCTCGGGCATGTTCCGGGTGTCGGGCGGCGGCTTGGAACAGCGCGCGCAACGCAGCGCCGTGGCCCTGCTGCTGGAGCAGTCCAAGGATGACTTCGAGGTCCTTATGCGCGAGCGGGTCGATCCCGTGGAAAAGCAGGCTGCGAAAAACGAGACCTTCGCTACCCCCGGGACGAAGTTGGACGACTTCAAGATTCCCGTGAACGTAGTGCTCGTGGGGAAACCGGGCGACACCCCGAAGGCCCGCAGCGTGGTGTATGATCTCCGGAACACCGGGCATTCTTTCCTACTCAGGATCCATATCCATCTGGCGCGCGGCATCGACAACGAGCAGCTCGATCGCGCCGCTTTGACCGTGCTGCTCTACGAACGTGCCTTGCGCCAGGCCGACCCGAAGACTTTCGACGAGGAGCTCGTGATCCGGCCGTGGCTTGTCGAGGGCCTGCTCGAAGCCAAGAAATGGCGGGCCAACCGGGCCGACCGCAGGATTTACGAAGGGGTCTTCAAGCAAGGCGGCGGATTCACGCTCGATGAATTGTTCGAGGTTTCGGACAAGCATCTGGCGCAGCTCGATGGAGCATCCAAGCTGACCTTCCGTGCCTTGTCCGGTGCACTTGTGATGGCCTTGCTGGAGCAGCCGCACGGCCGGGGTGCATTCAAGGCCTTCTGTGGAGAGGCGGCCAGATTTTCCGGTGAGATGCCCGTCTTGCTACGGAAGCACTTCCCGGAGCTGAACCTCTCCGAGAAGAGCTTGGCCAAATGGTGGGCTCTCACGCTTGCCAGGCTGGTGGAGCCGAAGCTTTCCGAGGTGCTCTCGATCCAGGATACAGAGCGGGAGCTCAACAATGCCCTGCAGTTCCACACCCGCGATGCGGAGGGTAATGCGATCAATCTGGGAATCGAAGCGTGGCAGAAGGTCACCGAGCTCAAGGAGGGCGAGCGCGCCGAGGCGATCAAGCCGGCGGAAGAGGGCATCGTGCGGCTGAGCTATCGCTGCTTCCCGTCCTACCGCCCGATCCTGGGTGAGTATCAGGAGATTCTGCGAGACCTCACGACGGGCGAGGGCAAGGACATCGGTGCCCGGATCGCCGAGTTGGCCGACCAGCGGCAGTTGCGTCTGGAACGGGCGATCCGGGCCCGCGACTTCATGGACTTCATGGAGATCTCCCAAGCCCGTGAATTGAGCGGGCAATTCGACGACTACATGCGCTTGAAAAAGGAGCTGGAGCTGCGGCCGCGAGCAAAGCGCGAGGACCGGGTGACCGATACGCTGGATACGATGCAGAAGTCGTATGAATCGCGGGATCGACGTTAGAATCGGTCAAATTTCCGCCGCATAAAGGGCCCGGTTTGACAAGGGGAGGGGGCGTCAACAGGCTGACGTGCGTGAGCACCACGATCCAGAGTACCCCCTTGGAAGCGCTCCACGTCCGCCTCGGTGCCCGCATGGTGCCGTTCGCGGGGTGGAACATGCCCGTTCAATACACGTCCATTATGGACGAGCACGGAGCGGTCCGGTCCTCGGCGGGGATCTTCGATATTTCCCACATGGGGCAATTTATCGTCAGGGGTCCCGGCGCGCTCGCTTGGCTGAACCGCATGCTCGCAAACAACGTCGCGAAGCTCGCCCCGGGGCAGGGCCAGTATTCTTTCCTCCTCAATGAAAGCGGCGGCGTGATCGATGATCTCATCGTCTATCGCACCGGGGAGGAGTCGTTCTTCCTCGTGGTGAATGCCTCGATGATCGATGAGGACTTTTTCTGGATGGCGAAGCATCAGCCGGACGATGTGGAGTTCTCGAACGAGAGCGCGCTCTGGGCCGGGATGGCAGTGCAGGGGCCGAAGTCCGCTGTTGCCTTTGCGAAGGTCTGTCCGGGCGAGGAGCTTCCGCCGCGCAACGGGATCTCGCGCTTTCCCGTGGAAGGCGGCGAGGCGGTCGTGTGCCGCACCGGCTATACCGGGGAAGATGGCTTCGAGTTCTTCTGTCCGGCGGGCGAAGGCGAGACGTGGTTCCAGAAATTCATCGATGCCGGCGTGAAGGCCTGTGGACTCGGTGCCCGCGACAGCCTCCGGCTTGAGATGTGCTATCCGCTCAATGGCTCCGATCTCTCGCCGGAGCGCACCCCGATCGAAGCCGGTCTGGGCTTCTTCGTGGATCTGGACAAGGGCGACTTCATCGGCCGCGAGACCCTTGCGAAGCAGAAGGCCGAAGGACCGGCCCGGCGTTTGGTCGCGCTGGAATACACTGACAAGGGAGCTCCGCCCCGCTCGCACTATCCGGTGCTGGATGCTTCCGGGCAGGTCGTTTCCGAACTCTCCAGCGGCGTGCTTTCGCCGAGCCTGGGCAAGGGAATCGGCATGGCCTACCTGCCCGCCGAGCTCGCGAAGCCGGGTACGGATCTCTTTGTCGATGTCCGTGGCCGTCAATTCCCCGCGAAGGTTGTGAAGAAACCGTTTTACAAGCCCGCCACCCAAAAAGCATAAAGCTTCCTATATCCGATGAACGTACCTCAGAATCTCCGCTATAATACCTCCCACGAGTGGGTCCTCCTCGACGGCGATGTCGCCACGATCGGTATCTCCGATCACGCGCAGGAGGAACTCACCGATGTGGTATTCGTCGAGCTTCCGCCGATCGGCAAGACGGTCGATGCCGGTGATCCGACCGCTGTCGTCGAGTCGGTGAAAGCCGCGAGCGATATCTACGCGCCGATCGCCGGTGAAGTGGTGGAAGTGAACAACGAGGTCGAAGCCGATCCTTCGCTGGTGAACACCGATCCCTACGGCAAGGGCTGGATCTTCAAGCTGAAGGTCAAGAACGCCGCCCAGATCGATACGCTCCTCGATGCCGCAGGCTACGAGGCCTTGATCGGGTGATCGGTCGCAATGCGCCATAGCCAATCGGGAGAGCGGGTTTTCAACCCGCTTTCTTTGTTTTGGGACACCCCGCATGGGTGTGGCACGGCGCTCATTCAAGCAAGCGCCCGGGCCATCTTCTCCAGTCCCTCCAGCATCCGCGCGCGCGGGCAGCCGAAGTTGAAACGCAGCCAACCGGGCCAGCCGAAGAAGGCTCCGTCCGAAAGAAAGAGGCCTGCATTCTTCTCGAAGAACTGCGCCGGGTTTTCAACACCCATGCCGCGTGCATCGATCCACGCTAGGTAAGTGGCTTCGCCCCGGACCGTTTTCAGCGCGGGCATCCTTTCAGCGACGAAGGAGTCCAACAGCTCCCGGTTGCCGCGGAGGTATGCCAGCAATTGCTGCCGCCACTCCTCGCCATGCCGGTAGGCGGCCTCGGCGGCGTAATAGGAAAGGGCATTGATCTCCGAAAGCGTGTGGCCGCGCTGTGCGGCGAACTTGCGGCGGATGGAATCATCCGGGATCACCGCGAAGGCATAGCCCAGGCCCGCGATGTTCCATGTCTTGCTCGGGGAAAGCAGGGTGATGGTCCGCTGGCGCAGGTCGTCGGGAAGTTCCAGCGCGGAGAAATGCGGCGTCTTCGCCGCATCCAGCACCAGATCGCAGTGAATCTCATCGGACACGAGGATGAGATCGTGCTTCACGCAGAAGCGGGCGAGTTGCTCGACTTCCTCCCGCGTGAACACGCGGCCGAGCGGGTTCTGAGGATTACAGAGAAGGAAGACCGTGGTCTCCGGGGTCACCGCTGCTTCCATGGCATCCCAATCGAAAGTCCATCGGCCATCGGCTTCGACGTGATCGACGGTGATCAGCTTTGCCACGCCATCGTGGTGCACGCCGATGAAGGGTGGATAGACCGGGGTGCAGGTCATCAGGGCCTGGCCGTCCTTGCAGAAAGCGCGGCCGGCGAGTGAAAGGGCAGGGACCAGGCCGCCCAAGTGGATCACCTGTTCGCCCGGAACCGTCACGCCGCGCTGGCGGGTGAGGTAGAGATCGATCGCTTCATTCAAGCCCTCGTGTGCCTGCGCATAGCCGAAGATCCCGTGATTCACCCGCGAGTGCAGCGCTTCAAGGATCTCCGGAGCGGACGCGAAATCCATATCCGCCACCCAGAAAGGATCGAGTTCCGGCCTGCGGTCGAACTTGATGCAGCCGGTGCCCTTGCGGACGATGGGGACGTCGAAGTCGTGGATCACGCGGGGGGACTTAGGGCCATTGCCCCGATGCTTCAAGCCCTGGAACCAAGGCGATCCCTTTTCGTAGGAGAATTCAGGAAACGAAAAAGGGCGGCCGGAGCCGCCCTTTTGAAAATGTGTTACTCTCCCTCCTTGCCCTCGCCCTCTTCCAAGGGCGGGATGGCGATTGGCGGGGTGACGGCTTCCACCCGGCGGCGAGGTGCAACCGCTGGTGTAATTCCCGGTTGCGGTGCGGCGGTGCCGGTGTTTCCGGCCGCTTGCAGAAGGCCCGAGCGGTCTTTGAGGAGGGCATCGACCGTCCATTTGGTGACCTTGAAGTAGCGTCCGGCCAGCGCCTTTTCCGCGGCGAGGCGCTTCTCAAGCTCGGCCTTGCGCTCGGTGAAGGCCTTGTCCTTGGTCTTCGCGTCTTCCTCGGTTTCCTTGTCCTCCTTCTTGCGCTCGGCGGGCAGGGTGGCGTCCACTTCGACCGTCATGAGGTAGGTCGGTTCCGCAGGGGGAGCCTCCGGGTCTTCGGCCTTTTCCGCGTCGGCTTCCGTCGGCATGAAGGTGAAGGTGTAGTTGAAGCCTTCGAAGGTCTCGACCTTGGCAACCCGCTTGTCCACCGGACGGGCGATTTCATCCACCTTGTCCTTCGGCACGATGTCCTCGAAGCGGGCGTAGGAGAACAGGCTCTTCAGCGGGGTGGTGGCATTTGGATCGAGGTTTTCGCCTTCCTTGGCTCCGTCCAGGGTGAACTCGCCGCTCTCATCGGCACGGGTGAGCTTCCATGCGATTTCCGTCGGCTTGGAGCGAGGCGTCACCGAGACGCTCTTGATCTTCTCAACCTTCAGGAAGTCGTCTTCCAGCCAGCGCTTCGGTTCGGCGGAAAGGGTGGAGAACAGCTCGCTGACAACATACACGCCGGATTGATCCGCGTGGTTCCGGATGAAGCGGCCCGATGAACCGCCGCCGAACATGCTCATCGGATCACCGCCCGATTCCAGATTCTTGCCGAGTGTGATGCGGGCGAGTTCGGTTCCCGCGTCATTGGAGAGCACGACATCGGTGCCCCGGTTCTTCTCGTCCTTGGCGCCCGGGTCCATGCCGAAGCGTGGGGCGAGCGATGGCTCGGACTCGATGCCTTGGGTGACTTTCACTTCCGCGAGCGAGCGGAGGAATTCATTCACGCTGGTGACATTGGCAGGATAGTCCTCGCGTTCGGTCACCGACCATTTGCCGTCTTTGCGAACGAGCGTGGAGGTATTCTCTCCGGAGGTGACCTGGATCTTCGCGACCTCGGTGACGGGGAAGTCGGAGAACAAGGTCTGGCCGCGGGAGCGCTCGGTTTTGCTCTCGAAGCGCTCCGAGTTGCTCGAACGGGCAAAATAGGCGGCAACGGAAAGGAGGATGGCGAGGATCCAGAGGACAACGACTTGTCGTTTGCTCATAGCTGGAGGTGGTTAGGGATGGAAATGGGGTTCAGCGGGCGCGGGTGGAAGAGCGGCGTTTCACCAGCAGGCCGAAGCCGAGGGTTACAACGAGGAACGGCACCGCGAACACGTTCACCAAGGTTGCCGTGCCGGCGAGCTTGTCCTTCTCACGCTTGAGGTCTTTTTGCAGTTCGCGCACCTGTTTGCGGGATTCGACTTCCTCCTGGCGGAATTTCCTGATCTCCGCCTCTTGCTCTGGCGAGAGGTAGAGCTGCGAGCCCGCGGTCTTCTGGGATTGTAGTTCGTTCAGCTTGCGCTGCGCGTCCTCCCCCTTGGCTTCGAGTTCCTCGATCTTGGTGCCGACGCGCTTGTTGGCTTCGGCTTCCATTTCCTTGATCTTCGTGAAGGGGCGGGCGATCGCGGCGCGGCTGCGGGCACCGATCAGGTGGGTTGAGGACGCGGCTTGGTCGATGATGTTGAAGAACAGCGAAGGATTGCCGTTGATCTGGCGGGCCACCTGCATGCCACCGAAACCTTGGACCTGATAGGCGAACTGGTTGAAGAAGGCGTCGATATCCGAGATCAGGAAAACGTTTCCTTCCTTGGTGGCGTCCACGAGGTGGGCTGGTCTCTCGTCCTTCTTTTCTTCCTTTTTCTCGCCCTCCTTGGCTTCGCCTTCGGCAGGTTTCTCTTCTTTCTTCTCGGCAGCGGCTTCTTCGGCGCCCGGCTTGCCCTTCGGGAAGGCGGACTTGAAGTTGCCCTTCAGGTGCATCACCAGATCGTAGGATTGGGTGCCGCGGAAGCTGGTGGCGAGGCGCGGGTCAAGCTGCGAGGCCTTCATCGGATCCACGAAGCCGGCTTTGTCCGAGGACTTCACCAGCGTATTGATGGCAACTCCGCTGCCGCCGCTTTTCGTCAGGCCGCCGGGCAGGAAGAACACGAGGCTCGTGAGATCGCGGGTGATCACGTTGTCCTTCTGAGGCATGCCGTCCTTTGGCACCGTCAGAACCGCAACGCCCGGGCGTCCGCCGTTCATCGTGGTTTGGTAGTTTTCGTCCCCGAGCACTTGCTGGTTCATCGAGACGCCCCAGGCACCGAGCAGCGTTGGCAGGGTCGAGGAAGTCGGGGCACCGCCGCCACCCGTCATCGGGTTCTGCGGAGGACTGGTCATCTGGGCTGCCACCGAATAGGGATCGATGCAGGCCACGACGGTGCCGCCTTGGAGCAGGTATTGGTCGATCGCGAATTCGGCCTCCTGAGTGATCTCCGCGGGATGGAAGACGAGCAGGACGTCGATCTCGGGATCGATCTTCTCCGGAGTCATCGTGAGGTCTTTGACCTCATAGGACTGTGCGAGTTGTTGGTAGATGACCCAAGGTTGTTGACCCTGCTGCCCCGGCATCATCGCGGGGCCGCCGCTGATCGGCAGGCCGGACATCAGGCCCACCACCGGCTTGTCCGGGCGGGAGACTTCCGAAATCGCCTTGGAGAGCTGGTATTCCAGCATCGTCTCCTGGTTGGGATCGATGAAAGGAATGGTGGAAGTGCGATCGAGACAGGTGACCGCCAGGCCGAAGTAGAGGTTCTGGTCATTGATCGCCTGGCCGCGGATTCCGTCGAGGTTGGCGGAGTCCTCCGCGTCGGTGTCCGGCTGCGGATCGAGTTCCTCCACGCGCAGCTTGCCGCCGGAAAGGTTCTCGTATTCCGCCAGCAGGTCGTCCACGCGGCGCATGTGGAGCTTCAGGTCCTCCGGCATGTAGTCCGAACTACGAGTGGCGTAGTAGCGGATCACCACCGGGGCACCGAGTTCCTTCAGGATGCCCTTGGTGCCATCGGAAAGCGTGTGCACCTTGTCCTCCGTGAAGTCGGCGTTCTTGTGGCCGATGCCGAGTGCGGAGACGAGGAGGTTCGCAGCGATGACGATGACCAGCAGCGCGATGATCGCCAGAACGGCGCGGCCCATCGGATGGACGGTCTTAGCTTCTTTGCTCATGGGATGATGGAAAGAAATAGGTTGGGAAGGAGGCTCAAGCGCGTTTCGCGGTCAGGATGGAGCTGGTGCCGAGCAGGCATGCCAGGATGATGGAGCCGAACCAAACGGCGTCTTGCAGGCGGAAGGAACCGCGTGCGAGCGACATGAAGTGGTCCCAAACGCCGAGTGCGGTGATCGCGTCGCCGACGCCTGGCGGGAAGGCTTTTGCATAGACCCGCACGAAGGGGTCGAAGGTGCCGAGCACCAGCGCGATGCAAAGCGTGGCCGCGACGATCAGGCAGATCACTTGGTCCCGGGTGAAAGCGGACACCAGCAAAGTGATGGAGAGGAAACAGCAGGCGACGAGGAAGCCCCCGATGTAACCGGCGATGATGGTGAGGTTGTCCGGATCTCCGAACCAGTTCACCGTGATCCACATCGGGAAGGTGAGCAGCAGGGCGATTAGCCAGATGACCGCAGCCGCGAGGAATTTTCCGAAGATCACGCTCCACATCGGGATCGGCATGGTGCCGAGCAGCTCGATCGTGCCGGAGCGTTGCTCTTCTGCGAGGAGGCGCATTCCCACTGCGGGAACCAGCACCATCAGCACGAAGGGCAGGTAGGTGAAGAAGGAGTAGGTCAGCGAGGCGTCCTGAACTTCCATGAAGCCACCGAGGGTGAAGGCGAACACCATGGAGAGGAGGAGGAACACCACGATCACCGCGTAGGCGATCGGGTGGCTGAAGTAGCTGCCAAGCTCGCGCTTGAAGATGGTCCAGACGTTTTTCATGGAGAGGAGATCAGGGTGAAATTCAGGCGGCGGTATCCAGCGTGGTGACCTTGCGGAAAAGGTCGGTGAGAGAGCCGGTGCCGGACTTCTTGATCAGTTCGGCCGGTGTGCCGTCTTCCACGATGCGTCCCCGGTCCACGATCACGGCGCGGGTGCAGGCTGCCTCGACTTCCTCGAGGATGTGCGTGGAGAAGAGGATGGCTTTCGTTTCGCCGAGCCGCTTGATGAGCTGGCGAACCTCGTGCTTCTGGTTCGGATCGAGGCCGTCGGTCGGCTCGTCGAGGATCAGGACCTCCGGATCATGGAGGAGGGCTTGGGCGAGGCAGGTGCGGTGACGGTAGCCCTTGGAGAGGGTATCGATGGACTGGAAGGCGACGCTTTGAAGGAAACAGGTCTCGATTGCTCGCTCCACGGCGTCCTTCTTGGTGTTTCCGGACAGGCCGCGGACATCCGCGCAGAAGCGCAGGAAGCCGGTCACGGTCATATCGTTGTAGAGAGGAGCGGATTCGGGAAGGTAGCCGATCTTCTGCTTTGCCTCGTTCGGCCGATCCACGATGGAAATACCGCAGATCTTCGCATCTCCGGAACTCGGAGGGAGGAATCCGGTAACCATCCGCATGGTGGTGGATTTACCGGCGCCGTTGGGCCCGAGGAAGCCGAGCACTTCGCCTTTCCGGACGGAAAAGGAGAGGTGATCGACGGCGGTCTTCGTTCCGAACTGTTTGGACAGGTTCTCGACTTCGATCATGGGATCACAGGGGTTCTTGTGGGAAGAATTTGGACGCTTCGCGGAGCGACGCGGAATGCGACGTGCGTCTGAAAAAATTGCTCGGGCGCGTATTGGCAAGGTAAAAGCCGCGTCATGGTCGCCAGGCGGATTTTCCGGCTGACCGCAGGCCCGGAAATCGTTAGACCGCTACTGATGAGTGTCCCGGAGACGGAGATCAAGCTGGAGTATGAAACGGCCCCTTTTCTCCATTCGCTGTTCGCGAATGATGCAAAGGAACTCCGCTATTTGGAGGAAAAGCTCGGTGTCCGTGCGGTCACCCGGGACGGTTGGATCCTTTTCGCGGGGCCGGAAGAGCGCGTGAAGCGCGCTACCGCGGTCTTTTCGGACCTGGAGCAGGCCAGGAGACAAGGCTCGCAGATCGCTTCCCGGGATTTCCGGATGGCGGTGGATTTGGTTGCCGAGGGCGGGGGATCGGTCTCGGAGCTATCCGGCGTGAAGTTGCTGGGGGTCCGTGGTCGCAAACCGGTCGTCCCCAAAACTCCCCGCCAGCTCGATTACCTCAAATCGATCGAAAAGAACGATGTTATCTTCGGTCTAGGCCCGGCAGGCACCGGCAAGACCTACCTGGCGATGGCGATGGGCTTGGCGATGCTGAAAGCGAAGCGCGTGGGCCGCGTCGTTTTGACGCGGCCGGCCGTGGAGGCAGGCGAGGCGCTCGGCTTCCTGCCTGGGGATCTCCGGGAAAAAGTCGCCCCCTACCTTCGCCCGCTCTACGACGCCATCCACGATATGATCGGCCACGAAGAGGGGGAGCGGTACCTTGCCGATGGCACCATCGAGATCGCCCCGCTGGCCTTCATGCGGGGCCGGACGCTGGCCCGGTCCTTCGTGATCTTGGACGAAGCCCAGAATACCACCCGCGAGCAGATGTTCATGGCGCTGACCCGTCTCGGCGAGGAATCCCGCATGGTGGTAACCGGGGACGGCTCCCAGATTGACCTGAAACCGACCGTTCCTTCCGGCCTTTTCGAGGCGGAGCGGGCGCTTGCAGGAGTAGCGGGGATCGACTTCATCCGCTTCAGCGGAGCGGACGTGGTCCGGCATCCGGTGGTGGGCAGGATCATCGAGGCGTATGACCGGCATCGCAGCTCTGCCTGATAAGGTGCTAAGGATCAACCAACATGGATGCCGGATTGTCACATCTCCTTGATTTTTCGTGATTTGGGAGTTGGTTGAGGTTTGGAAAGGCTAGGGGGATTTGCGCATTGCAAAAGGGGGGTAAATCCTCTAACGACCTGCCCCGCCGATTGGACTTCCGTCGCAGTCGGCCCCGTTTTCGCAACCCCGTTGCCATACCGTGGGATTCATAGATGCCTTCAAACGCTGGCGCCTCGCGCGCCGCGGCATGTCGTCCGGCCGCAAACGCCGGGTTCATGCCGAGAACCCGGTGGCGATGACGTTGGACCGCAGCGTCTGGGTCCGCATGGCCTTGTATTTGGTCTTTTGCGTGGGCGTGGGGGTGATGGTCCTCCGGGCTGCCTCCGACACGAATTTCGTGGATGACCCCATGCGCGGGGCGCTTTTCGGCTTCGTCGTCGCCGGCACGGCGGTGGCGATCCTGCAAAGCCTCCACGAAAACGTGTCCCAGCGGAATGGCCGGATCTTTCTGGTGCTTGGGGGGCTGGCCGGGCACATGGCGGTGGTGCGGGGCATCTCCCTGATGGTGGATGCGAACGATATGGCAGGGGAGATGAAGTTCCTACTCATCCCCTTCGCGCTGACGCCGATGGTCCATGCGGTGCTTTTGGGCAGGGGAGTCGGCACCTATTCCACGGTTTACGCGGCCTTCCTCGGCTCGCTGGTCATGCCGAAGCAGGATGTGCTGCTTTACGTTGCCGTCAGCCTTGTTTGTGGCTTGGTGGCGGTGCAGGCGGTCCACCGGGTGCGGAAGCGCGTCCAATTGCTCCGGGCCGGGGTCTACTCCGGTGTCGCGGCGCTTTTACTTTGCATCGTCTTTGGCCGGATCGACCTGATGCCGGGAGTCGCCAACCAGCTCGAAGGCCTGCAGGACGCGGGCATCAGCTCGCTGGCCGCGCTCGGGACCGGCATCGTCATCGCCCTTCTGGTCAGCGGCATGCTGCCGGTGCTGGAGGGGACCTTCCAGCTCACCACGGACATTTCCTGGCTCGAGTTGAGCGATCTCAATCACAAGCTGCTCCGCCGACTCCAGCTTGAGGCGCCGGGGACCTTTCACCACAGCCTGGTGGTGGCTTCCCTAGCGGAAGCGGCTGCGGAAGTGGTCGGGGCGAATGCCGCGATGTGTCGCGTGTCCGCCTATTTCCACGACATCGGGAAGCTCAGCAAACCGGAGTATTTCATCGAGAACCAGGTGGATGGCGGGGAAAATCCCCACGACGCGCTGACGCCAACGATGAGCGCGCTGATCATCATCGCCCACGTGAAGGACGGCGTGGACCTCGCGGTGAAGCACAAGCTCAACCCGCGCGTGATCGATATCATCCAGGAGCATCACGGCGACTCGCTCGTGAGCTATTTCCACCGCCGGGCACAGGAGCAGAAGAAGGCGGAACTGGAGAAGGTGGAGAAGGGCCTCGAAAACCCGGAAGACCTTCCGAAGATCGACGAGAAGAATTTCCGCTATCCCGGCCCGCGTCCCCGCACCCGCGAGAGCGGTATCGTCAGCCTCGCCGATATCGTCGAGAGTGCGTCCCGCAGCCTCAAGAAACCGACGCCGGCGAAGATCCGGTCGATGGTCGAGGATCTCGTTGAAAGCCGGGTGTGCGACGGCCAACTCGATGAGTGCACCTTGACCCTGCGTGACCTGGCGAAGGTGAAAGATAGTTTTTGCGCCACGCTCCGTAGCATGCTGCACACCCGGATCGACTACCCGAAGGACGACGAGCGCAGCACGATCGGCCGCAAGTCGGATCTCGAACGCCGTCACAGCGGCTCGAAAACCCAGCCGATCAAGACCCAGCCCATTCAACCCGCCCAACCTGCCGTCACCCCGCAGCAACCGCCCGCCGCCCCCCAGCAACCAGCAAACTGATCCGATGCGTCCGGAACTTATTGTCGGCAACAATCAGGAGCGTCTCGAAATTCCCGAGGCATGGCTCATCACGCTTGAAAAAGGAGGAGCCCTCGCTGCGGGAGAAATCCTCGCCAAGCACGTGGCCATCCAAGGTGCGCCTTTGATGGAGCACGAGTGCGTGGAAGTGGCCCTCGTCGATGACGAGACCAGCGCCCGCGTCCATGATCAATTCATGGGAATTTCGGGTGAAACCGACGTCATCACCTTCCATCACGGCGAGATCGTGATCGGTGTGGAGGTCGCCTTCCGCCAGGCTGCTGAAAACGGGGAGCCTCCCCTGCGCGAACTCTTCCGCTATATCGTCCACGGCCTGCTGCATCTGGCCGGGCATGAGGACGAGGAGCCATCGGACCGCGAAAGGATGGAAGCCGCCCAAGAGCCGCTCGTGGCAAGGCTGTGGCCGGAGATCGATGTGATCGTCTGAGAGAAGTGGGGCTCCCAGCCCTTCATCCACGGTTGGACCGGTGCCTTAGGACGATGCCCCAAGCTGCTACGGTGCCGGGCTTCGGCCCTTTGAAATCGGCGGCCTCAGCCCTCGAAGTAAGTATAGCCGCTCAATCCCGTTCTATAGAGATCCAAGACCTCGCGGCGCTCCTTTGGCGAGATTCTTCCCTGAGCCACTGCTTTCTCCGCAAAGGCACGGAAGCGGCCGACTAGTTCCTTCGGATCGTACTCCACATAGCTGAGAACGTCGGCGACGGTGTCGCCTTCAACCTCGTGGGTATAGACCGGCTTGCCGTCTTCGATGTGCACGCCGACGACGTTGGTGTCGCCGAGCAGGTTGTGGAGGTCTCCCAGGGTCTCCTGATAGGCACCGACCAGGAAGGTCGCGATGTAGTACTCTTCGCCCGGCTTGATGCTGTGCAGGGGCAGGACCTTGGCCACGTCCTCACGGTCGATGAAGCGATCGATCTTGCCGTCGCAATCGCAGGTGATGTCGGCGATCACCGCGCGCTGCTTCGGCCGTTCTTCGAGGCGGTGGATCGGCATCACCGGGAAGAGCTGCTTGATCGCCCAAGAGTCCGGCAGGCTCTGGAAGAGGCTGAAGTTCCCGTAATAGAAATCGACCAGCGTGTCGGAGAGTTCGCGTAGGTCCTCCGGCACGATTTCCAGCTCCAGGATCAGCTTGGAAATGCGGGTCATGATGTGCCAGAACCATGCTTCGGCCAGACCGCGCTCGCGCAGGGTGGCGGCACCGTAGAAGAACTGCGCGCGCACCTGGTCACGGTAATAGACAGCGTCGTTGAAGCACTCCTGCAGGTTGCGCTTGCTGAGGTCTTTGTTGACCGCGATCAGGTTGAGCAGGTTCTGCGGCGCTTGCTCCGGCGTCACCGGTGGCTTCTCCGTCGTCTGCACGGTGGAAACGTCGAGGATGTTGAAAACGAGCACCGAATAGTAGGCGACGATCGCGCGTCCGGATTCGGAGATCAGGTTCGGGTGGGTGACTCCTGCCTTGTCGCAGATCTGCATGATCGTCTCGATGACGTCGGTGCAGTACTCGAGGATCGAGTAGTTGCAGGAGGAATGGAAATTCGTGTGCGAGCCATCGTAATCGACCGCCATGCCGCCGCCCATGTCGAGCACGCCCATCGGCGCGCCTTCCTTCACGAGGTCGCAATACATGCGGGCCACTTCGGTCGCGCCTTCGCGGATCGCGGCGATGTTCGGGATCTGGCTGCCCTGGTGGTAGTGCAGCATGCGGAGACAGCCGAGGTAGCCTTCCTCCTTGAGGCGATCGACCACCTCGATGACCTGCGTGGCGCTGAGGCCGAAGACCGACTTGTCGCCGGCGCTTTCCGCCCAGTGGCCCGAGCCGCGGGTGGAAAGGCGCACGCGGACGCCGAGATTCGGGAGCACGCCGACCTTGCGCGAGCGTTCGAGGACGAGATCCAGCTCGGTCGGCATTTCCAGCACGAGCATGATCTTCAGTCCCATCTTCTGGGCATGCAGGGCGAGGTCGATGAATTCTTCGTCCTTGTAGCCATTGCACACGATATAGGCCTCCGTGTCGTGCATGTGGGCCAGCGCCGCGATTAGCTCGGGCTTCGAGCCCGCTTCCAGACCGTAGTGATACTGCTTTCCGAATTCGGAGATCTCCTCGATGACCTGCCGCTGCTGGTTTACCTTGATCGGATAGACCCCACGGTATTCGCCACGATAACCGGTGTCCTTGATCGCCTGGCGGAAAGACTCGTTCAGCTCGCGGATGCGGGAATGCAGCAAGTCCCGGAAGCGCAGCAGCACCGGCAGATCCGTCCCGCGGTCGCGCAGACCCTCGATGATCTCGAAGAGCGACACCTCCGAGGTGGTTTCCTCGTCGGTCAGCTTCACGGTGACGTGACCCTTTTTGTTCACCCCGAAGAAGCCGTGGCCCCACTGGTCCACACCGTAGAGTTCGGCGGACTGGGCGGGAGACCACGAGTTTTCCTTCTTCGGCTTCGAGGCCTTGGCGGTGGCGGGCGGAACCATGGGCGGAAGGAACGGGCAAACCGCCGGAAAATAAAGCGGTAATGCGAGGAATTTACGACTTCAGCAGTCCGCGGAATCCTCCCGGGAGGTGCACTGCCGCCACCGCGAGGCCGATTCGGGCCAAAAGCGTGCCCGGCGGATAGGCCAGATAGCGGCCCTGCCAGGCGGGGTGATACTTCCGCTTGAAGTCGAAGAGCGACTTGTAGCGGTAAAAGCGATCGAATTTCTCAAACAGGACCTTCACCTGCTTTTCCTCCCTTGAGAGCTGGGACGGATCGGTCTCCGTATTTGCCAGCGGGGCGCTGCCGAGGCTGATCTCCTGGACGTCCGCCGCACGGAAATGATCGATGCTTTCGAGAATCAGGAAATCCATGATGCCGCCCGGTGAGCCGCGGCCTCGCATGAGATCGAGTGACCAGCCTTTACCCCCTGCGTAGGGACGCCAGGTGGCGAAGCACTCGACCTGTCCATCCGCTTGGAGCGCGATGGCGCAGCCGTTCTCACGGATGTCGGTGATCGAGAAAGCTCCTAGATCGAAGGTCATTTCCCCGCCGCTCTTCGCCTTCAGCCATGTTTCGGAAAGAAGGGCGAGCTGGGCTTCGAGGCCGTGATCGATGCCGCCGGAGGCATCGTACCAGCGGAAGGTGAGGGATTCCTTCTTCGCTTTGTTTCGCGCGGTGCGGAGATTCTGGAACTTGCCACCTTGCAGGCTGAATTCCGAGAGCGGGATGCGCGCGTCCTCGCCCACCTTGAAGGTGACCATGTGACATTGCTCATATAGGGCCCGGGTCTCATGCGAGGTGCCGTAGAAGATCGGCGTCCAATCCTGCTTCCGGCAGAAGCCGGTGAAGTCTTCAATCAGTTCCCGCTTGAGTTCGGGTGGACAGACCGGATCCGCGAGGGCGATCGCCATGTCCCGCCAACAGGCATAGGCGATGAAGCCTTCCCCGGATTCATGGAAGAAATAGCTCTTGTCGGGAAGCAGGGTGAAGGGATCGCTCGGATCAGTTCCATGCCGCGAGAGAATCTCCGCCGCGCGTTTGCGGTCGTCGTCGCTGGGCGAGGCGATCCGCTTCGCCAGCACCGGTCTGAGCAAGATGATGAGGACGACCGCGCCGCAGCCGATGCCTGCCAGTCGCAGCCGATCGAGAAAGCGCGAGACTTCCGGCGATGACGAGTCGAGGGAATCGTCCATGCCAGCGACAGCGGTCGCCGCGGAGCCGAGCGATCGCCCCCAATCCAACGACTCGGGAAGTTTTCCCGATTCACCCAGCTCGTGAAGGCTGATCGTCCCGTAGATCACCAGAGCGAGCGCCACAAACGGGGCTGCCTTAACACCCATCCGCACCGAGGGCGCGTCGGAGCGTGCGATGAACTCCTTCCGCCAACGGATCAGCGGGACCAGCAAGAGCAGCGCTGCGACCGAGTGATGCCAATCGAAAGCCCGGATCAGGTGCAGCAATGCGGATGCGCCTAGCAGGCCGGTAGTCAGCCACCATGCAGCCTTCTTTCGCCGCGCGATGGCACGGGCCAGGCCGAGCAGGCAGACGCCGGAGAGCAGCAACAGCAAGCGGCTGTCCTCGCTCGCTCCGAGCGGGAACCATTGTTGCATCCAGTCGATCACCCCTGGCGGCTTCGGCAACATCGCTTCGATCAGGTTGATCAGGCCGATCATGACCACCGCCGCGACGAGCAGGCGGATCGCGTGTTTCCGGGAGAAGAGGAAAACGAGGACCAGCACCACGCTCAGCGCTGCCGCCGGCCAGAGTGGAGACAGGCCGAAGGGCAAGGTTTTCGCGAGATGGTTAGGCGCCTTTGAATCATCGCCGAGCAACCACCCGAGTCCTTGGAGGAAGAAGGGCTTGAACTCGTCGTCGGGTCCGTTGAAGCCGTGATTCGATCCCGGAATCTCATAGAGCGCGGTGGCTCCCGGGAGCCCTTTGATCCATGCGGTGCTGGAGATGAAGTCGCTGCTTCCTTGGAACTGGGCGATGCGGAGGCCTCCCAGTGCCTCATTGAACTCACTGAGAGCGAAGGTGCCATCACCGGTCGGAGAGATGCCCAGTTCATCCTTTACCCGAAGCCCATATCGTCCGCGGGATCCGCATGAAAGGAGCAGCAAGCCCTTGAGGTTTTCCGGACGTTCGGTGCCCGCAGCGGCCACGGCTTGGCCGCAGCCCATCGACCAACCGCCGTAGAAGAGGGGCGTGCCTTCCGGCAGATCGAGGGCTTTCGCCAAGGTCGCGAAGTCATTTCCCAACAGGTCCGCATCGTAGTCCGTCTCCGCATACGCCCGGCAGTTCAGGCCCGCGACCCGCCAGCCGGATGCTTCGAACCAAGCACAGATCTCGTTTTCCCAATCCGTCCAGCCGCCATCCCCGGAAGCGAAGACGATGGCGGCGACGGGTTTCTCCGGTCCCGGGAAGATGTGAACCTTTCCCGGGCCACGGGAGAGCTGGACATCGCGGACTTCTTCCGCCCATCCCCGCGAAGCTCCAAGCCAGATCGCAAGCGCGATGACGAAACGCAAAATCAGCCGCGAAAAGAAAACCATAGCAAGGAATCTGCGATCTTACCGCGTGATCTACCGTCGATCCACAGCGGATCTGTCTATCGAATCGGAATCAAGGGCAGTCCACAGCGGATCGCTTCAAGTCTTCGGCCCGCTGTGAGTCGCTGTTGAACGGCTCAACTCAAGCGATCCCTGAAATCCTCGTAGCCGAACTTCCGGATCGTTTCCAGTCTGCCGTCTTCGTGTTGGAGGACGATCGAGGGATGTGGCACGCCGTTGAAGGTGGTGGTTTTCACCATCGTGTAGTGGGCCATGTCGTCGAAGACGAGGACGTCTCCCGGTTTGAGAGGGCGGGGAAAAGCGAAGTCACCGGTGACATCTCCGGCGAGACAGGTGGGGCCGCCGAGGCGGTAGATATGCTCGCCGGACTCGGTGGAGGGAACGTAGGTTTCGCCTTCGAAGGTGACGGCAGGTTTCGGTTGCGGCTCGACTTCGCCGGCCCTTGCCGACGCCAGGAAGACATCCGGGCGGTACGGCATTTCCAGTACATCCGGCATGTGGGCGGTCGCGGAGATGTCGAGGATCGCGAGCTTGTGGCCGGCGGACTCGAAGACATCCAGCACCTCGGACCGCAGCACGCCGGTATGGATGGCTCCGGCTTCGCCCGGTTCCAGCCACACCTCGACGTTGTATTTCTCCTTCGTCTCCTTCACCAGACGAATCAGGCGCTCACGATCGTAGAAGGGCTTCGTGATCCAATGGCCTCCGCCCATGTTCAGATAGATGAATTGCGACGAGCGCAGCAGATGGCCGAACTTTTCATCCACGGCGGCGAGGGTCTTCTCCAAATCATCCGAGTTCTGCTCGCACAGCGTGTGGAAATGCAGTCCTGACAAGCCTGTCAGGTCCGCCCCTTCAAGTTGATCCGCGGTGATGCCGAGGCGTGAGCCCGGCACGCAGGGGTCGTAGAGCGGGGTGTGACCGGTGGAGCATTGCGGATTGACCCGGAGGCCGCAGTGCATCTCGCCGGACTTGAAGCGCGGGTGGGCCATCACCATTTCGCGGAAGCGGAACCACTGCGACAGCGAGTTGAAATCGAGGTGGTGCGTGAACTCGCAGAGTTGGCGGATATCCTCCTCCTGATAGGCGGGGGAGTAGGTGACCACGTGCTTTCCGAAGTAGTCGCGCGCCAGGAGTGCCTCCCAGAGGCCGGAGGCGCAGCAGCCGTCCAGCTCCTCGCGAATATAGGGGAAGGCCTTCCAGCAAGAGAAGCCCTTGAGCGCGAGCACGATCTTGCAGCCCGCCGCATCGGCGGTTTCACGGAGGATGGCGGCATTGCGCTTGAGGGCGGAAATGGAAACGACGAAGGAAGCCACGCGGCGAGAATGAACGCCGAAGTTCGAACGTCCAACATCGAACGTTGAAGTTTTGGAGCGGGCGGAACAAGGAAAGGACGGTGAAAGTAACGATCGTCGGTCCGGGAAACGTCGGGATGGTGCTGACCTACACGCTGATGCTGCGCGGGGCCGCGCGGGAGATCGTGCTGGTAGGCGCGAACCGCAAGAAGGCGGAAGGCGAGGCCATGGACCTGATGCACGCCCAAGCTTTCCTGCAAATACCCGTGACCGTCAGGGCGGGGGATTTGGCTGATTGCGCGGGCAGCGAGGTGGTGGCGATCTGCGCTTCCGTGCCGACCCCCGAAGGCCTGACCAGCAGGAATGCCCTTGCCGAGGGGAATGCCGCCCTCATGCGCGAGATCCTGCCCCAGATCGCGGCTTACGCTCCGGCCACGAAGCTCGTCATGGTGACGAATCCCGTGGACGTCCTGACCTGGCAGGCGCTCGAACTTACCGGCTTCCCGCCGGAACGGGTCATGGGCACCGGCACGCTGTTGGACTCCATCCGCTTCCGCGAAATGCTTTCGGAGATGATGGGCATCCACCCGGATGACCTCCGCGCCTACATTCTCGGCGAGCACGGGGAGCATCAGTTTCCGGCGATGAGCGTGGCCCAAGCGGGCGGGGAGAAAATCGATGATACACCGGAGCGCCGCGCCCTCTGTGCGAGGGCCGCGAATGCCGGCATCGAGGTCTTCCGCAAGAAGGGCAATACCTGCTACGCCATCGGCCAGGCGGCCGCTTACATCATCGAGTCCATCCTGTTCGATGAGAGACGTACCGTCCCGATGAGCGTGAAAGTGGATGGCTTCCTTGGCGTGGAGGGCGTCTGCCTGAGTTTGCCCGTCGTGGTTGGCAAAGGGGGCGTCGAGCGGGTGCTCCATCCGGATCTCAATGCGGTTGAGGCGGAGCAATTCCGGGCTGCGGCACGGGCGGTGCGGGAAGTGATCGAGTCGCTGGGATTGTCTGCCGGTTCGTGAGCGGAATTGTAATCCCGCGTCACTCCGCGATCGCCTCGCCGGTGATGGTGCTGCTTCGCGAAGCCCGGCCCATGTTGATCCCCGTCCCGTCCTTGAAAACCACCTTCGATTCCGCCAACACTTTCTGCATCGCGAAAGGTGGCAACTTCACCCGGTCGTCGCGTTCGTAGGGCCAGCCGGTGCTGAAATAGCTGCGCTTCTT
>Ga0307414_10000053_pt1 | contig 121338 bp, 75 predicted proteins | sample DK1Ometagenome_FD_203804 | JGI IMG/M metagenome (GOLD analysis project Ga0307414, IMG submission 203804) | Maize rhizosphere microbial communities from greenhouse at UC Davis, California, United States - DK15-O-3 | ecosystem: Host-associated > Plants > Roots > Rhizosphere > Soil | place: USA...
ACCGTTTCCAGTTTGGATGTTAATGATCCTTCAGCTACTACAGGGCCCACTTATGTCAGTGGTGATGATGGCAATGATCTGGTTTTGAGTGTGGGAGAAGTTTGGACTTATGAAGCTAGCTATACCACGGCTCAAGCAGATGTGGATAACGGTTCCTACAACAACACGGTCTCCGCAGCGGGTGATTTAGCGGGTGGAGGAAGTACTCAGGGAAGTGATGATGCAACAGTAACAGGTGTTCAATCACCAAGTTGGACACTGGACAAAGCTGGAATTAATAACCCGAGTGCATATTCTACCCTTGGAGAGGAGCTGAATTACAGCATTGAGTTGGCGAATACAGGGAATGTTTCCATCCAGAATATCAATCTCCAAGACGCCAATGCTACTACAGGGCCTACGTATGTGGCTGGCGATCAAAATAGCGACAATGTCTTGGATGTAGGAGAAACATGGACTTACACTGCCACACATAGTATTACCCAACAGGATATTGACAACGGGCAATTTGTCAATACAGCCACAGCAACAGGAACTCCGGCGGGAGGATCAATTCCTGATCTTTCGGACAGCGAAACAATTAATGCGATTCAAAATCCTGAATGGACTTTGACCAAAACAAGTACGACACTTCCAGATTCCTATTCAGCGCCTGGAGATATTCTCACATACAAGCTTGAACTGGCGAATACCGGAAATATTTCCATCAGCAATGTCACTCTATCGGATCCATTTGTGGCTGAAGGTCCTGTGTACAGAAGTGGGGACAAGGATGGTGATGATATATTGGATGTGGGCGAGATTTGGGAATATTCTGCAAAATACACAGTTAACCAGCAGGACATCAATGCAGGTTCTTTCACTAACACCGCTACGGCCACAGGAACACCCGCAGGAGGCAACTTGGAAGATGCTGTAGGTGAAGAAGTGGTCAATGCTGTGCAAAACCCACGGTTAAAAGTTACCAAATCGGTGGAGGAAAGTGGATACACGGCTGTTGGCGAAGTGCTTCATTATACTATCCTATTAGAAAATGCCGGGAACGTTACGGTTTATGATATTACGGCTTCTGATTCCAAAACCCTGCTGAGCACCCAGATTCCGACTTTGGAGCCGGGTGATACACGCACATTCGAAGAAACTTATACTGTAACTCAAGAAGATGTAGATCGGGGAACTATAGAAAATACTGCTGATGCCACGGGGAGAGATTTTCTAGGAAATGAAGTTCAGGCCGACGATACAGAAATTCTGAATGGTGCCCAAAGCCCTCAGATCACTGTGGATAAGTCTGTGCAGCAGAATAGCTACATCAATGCCGGAGAAGTACTTGATTACACCATTATCGTAACCAACACCGGAAATATCACAGTGTTTGACATGGAAGTGTCGGATGGTCTGACAGGATTATCCACCAATGTTGCCACCTTCTCTCCGGGTGAAAGTGTCACTTATACGGAGGAATACACTGTCACACAGGATGATGTGGATAACTCTAAAATTGATAACACCGCTACCGCAGCAGGTACGGATTTCAATGGATTACCAGTTTCCGATGATGACCTGGAACGGATAACCGGGGTACAGAATCCATTTATTTCATCTTCAAAATCTTCCCCTCAATCCACGTATTCTTTTGTGGGGGAAGTGATCAATTATGAAATATTGATCAATAATACCGGTAACGTGTCTTTCTATGGTATGGAGGTGAACGATCCGAAAGCAGAAATTACCAGTGAAAATCCTGTTCCGATCATCCCGGCCCATACTACAGCCACTGTTACAGCAGTACATACAGTGACGCAAGCTGATCTGGATGCAGGTTCTTATACCAACCAAGCTACGGCAAATGGTGCATTGAAAACCGGAGTTCCTATTTCTACCACTACCAATCAGGTTACGCTACAGGCAATCCAAAATCCAGTGTTGACAGCGACGAAAGCTACTACCACAGAGAATTACGATGAGGTGGGAGATGTGATTGCCTATACCATTGTTGTAGAAAATGAAGGGAATGTCACCCTTAACAATGTGGATGTGACCGAACCAAAAGCTGTAATCACCAGTGGAAATCCGGTATTGACTTTGGCACCAACCGAGACTACTACCATTACCGCCGAGCATGTGGTGACCCAGGCAGATCTGGATGCAGGCGAATATGCTAATCAAGCAACTGCAAGAGGTCAAGATCCTAAGAATAACAATGTAGATGCAACTACAAATGAAGTAATCGTTCCTGCTGTTCAGTCTCCCTCACTGGCGGCTGTAAAACGGTCGAGAACAAGCAGCTATTCGGCTGTAGGTGATGTAATTAACTATGATATTGTCGTCCGAAATACCGGCAACGTCACCCTGTCAAATATTGTAATCACTGATCCACAGGCCACCATCACTTCGGGAAGTCCTATTGCTACATTGGCTCCACAACAGAATGCTACTGTAACTGCTGAGCACATTGTGGTCCAAGAAGATATTGATGCCGGATCCTACACCAACCAAGCCACTGCTATCGGACAGGATACCAACGGGGAAGATGTGGACACAGAGACCAATGAAGTGACGGTTCCTGCTATTGAATCACCTGCTATTTCCATTGATAAAACAGCTATCACTACGAGCTATGCAGAAAGTGGGGATGTAATTACCTATCAACTAACTGTAAGCAATACCGGTAATGTGACCCTCAATGATGTGGAAGTGACCGATCCGCTCACTGCGATGGAGGAGCAATTCACAGATTTTGCTCAAGGAGCCACTCAGGTATTCACGACTACTTATACGGTAAGTCAGGCGGATGTCGATTCAGGTTCCGTTCCAAATATAGCTTCTGTGACAGCTGTTCCCCCAGCTTCAAGCGAAGTCCCTTCTGTAGATGATACAGATGATGAACTGGTAGAGGCTATTCAAACTCCTGCTATAGAAGTTGACAAATCCGCAGACAAAGCCACTTATGACACGCCGGGAGAAGTAGTTAATTATTCCATTGTGGTGACCAATACCGGAAATGTAACATTGACGGATGTCGCTGTGGTGGATCCACTTACTGATCTGAATGAAAATGCAGGAACTTTGGCTCCTGGAGAAAGTGCTACTTACTCCACAGTTGTTACCATTACCCAGGCAGATATTGATAATGGTTCTATCTCAAACACTGCATCCGGCTCAGGCACTGATCCAAACGGTGAAGCGGTAAATGATACAGATGATGTAGAAATCAATGCACTTCAAAATGGAGCCATTGAAATTTCCAAATCAGCAGATCCGAAAGAATTCAGCGCTCCGGAAACAGTCATTTCTTATACCATTGCTGTTGAAAATACCGGGAATCTGACGCTGGAAAATGTCTCAGTAAATGATCCGTTGACCGGATTGGAGGAGACAATTGATGTACTCATTCCCGGGCAAACAGAAGTGTATACGACCACCTATACCACTACCCAAGAAGATCTTGATTCTGGAAGTATTCCAAACACAGCAAGTGCTGCCGGGCAGACCACGCAAGGCGAGGATGTATCTGATATAGATGATGAACTTGTAATTGCCCAGCAAAGTGGTTCGATTGAAATAAAGAAGACTTCCAGTCCTAAATTCTTCAATGAAGCGGGAGAAGTAATTACCTATACCATTGAAGTTACCAATACCGGAAATGTGACGTTGGATGAGGTGGAACTTGTAGATCCACTGACCAACTTCGATAAACTGGTCGGCACAATGGCACCAGGGGAAGCGCAGACTTTCACCACCCATTATACGCTGACGCAAACGGATGTGGACAACACTAATCTTGTCAATACTGCTACTGCAACAGGCTTGACACCAACAGATGATACCGTTTCGGATACAGATAATGCACGGATTTATGTAGTCGGATCACCGGCTATTGAACTCGAGAAGACTGCATCTCCACTCACTTTTGATGCTGCTGGACAAACCATCACCTATACAATCGAGGTGACAAATATTGGTAACGAGACCTTATCCGACGTTACAATTACAGATCCACTTGCAGGTACAAATGAGAATGTAGGTACGTTGGCACCAGAAGAAAGCAAATCTGTCACCGTGACTTATGATGCTACCCAAGATGATCTGGACCAGGGATTCATTATCAATACTGCTTCTGTAACAGGAGCTGATCCAGATAATGAAGTGGTCGAAGATACAGATGAAGCACGGGTTCAGGGCCTAAGATCCGGAGCTATCAGCATTGAGAAAGAAGCGAATCAATTAACCTTTGATGAATCAGGTGATGAGTTGACATACACCATCACGGTGACCAATGAAGGAAATGTGACGCTGACGGATGTGGAAGTGACAGATCCGCTCACAGGCTTAACATGGGATGTGGGTACAATGGCTCCGGGAGAGAGTACATCCACGGTCACTGCCTACACTACTGATCAGGAGGATGTAAATGCCGGTATAGTGGTAAATGAAGCTACTGCCAATGGAATTACCCCAGCTGGTAAAGAAGTGACTGATAAAGACGATGCGAGAGTTGTCGCGCAAAGATCAGGTGCTATCGCTATAGATAAAATTCCTCTTCAGAGAACTTACAGCAGCGCAGGTGAACTGGTAGAATATGAGCTCAGAGTCACCAACACAGGCAATGTGACACTGAGCGATGTAGCAGTGAGTGATCCGCTAACCGGGTTCACAGAATCTATGCAGCAGATGGAGCCTGGTCAAGTGGAAACGTATACGGTTTCCTACACTACCACGCAAGCAGATGTGGATAACGGATTAATTGTAAACGTAGCCACTGCAACCGGGCTGACCCCTGCAGAAAGAACTGTAACAGATACAGACAATGCTCTGGTTTTATCGAGAAGAGCAGCTTCCATTCAGCTCACCAAAGAAGCGGATGTATCTACTTACAGTGCAGCGGGTGATGTCATCACCTATTCATTGGAAGTGACCAATACAGGAAATGTGACTTTGACGGATGTAGTTGTCGAAGATCCACTGACCGATCTAAACCAGGAAATAGGCACACTTGATCCTTCAGAGGTGACCATGGTGACTACGGCTTATACCATTACCCAAGCGGACGTTGATTCAGGGTCGTTGCCTAATACTGCAACAGCGACAGGAACAACTCCCGCTAGCCGAACTGTAACTGATTCAGATGATGAATTGGTTAGAGGGGTACAGAAAGGTGAATTAACAGTTTCCAAAACTGCTGATGTGCCCACGTATGATGCAGTTGGTGATCAGGTCACCTACACGATTATTGTAGAGAATACCGGAAATGTGACTTTGACAGACGTCGAAGTAACAGATCCATTGACTGGTTTGGTAAAGAATGCCGATTCCCTAGCACCGGGAGAAAGCGTGACCTATACAGAAATTTACACGGTAGATCAAGCAGATCTGAATACCGGACAAGTTGATAATACTGCTACAGGATCAGGTGTCACACCAAAAGGTGAGACAGTCGAAGATGATGATTCTGTCAGGGTAGATGCAATCCAAGATGGAGAAATAGAGCTGGTGAAAGTAGCTGATAAAACTACTTTCTCTGAAGCTGGAGAAGTAATTACCTACACCATTACGGTGACTAATACTGGCAATGTCACACTGAGCAGAATCTATGGCGTGGATAATCTCACAGGTTTGAGTGGCTTCATCCTCACACTCCAACCTGGCGAATCGAGAACTTTCACCGAAGCCTATGAAGTAACCCAGGCAGATATGGACAATGCCATTGTCTATAATTCCGCAGATGCAAATGGCTATACACCTGATGGAAGCCAAGTGCAGGATTCTGACGATGCAACAGTAATAGGCTTACAAGATCCGGCAATCAGCATCACGAAAACTGCCTCTCCAACTACTTACGATGCACCAGGGGAAGTAATTACTTACACCTTGCTCATAGCGAATACAGGAAACGTAACCTTGGACGGGGTGACAGTTCGGGATCCATTGACCAGCCTCGACCGAAATATAGGAAGCTTGGCTCCTGAAGAATCCAGAACCATCACCACCCGCTACACCATTACGCAGGCGGATATTGATGCTGCTGAGGTGGACAATATTGCTGAAGTCACAGGAATTGCCCCTGACAATAACCGTGCAAGGGATGAGGATGAAGCCGTGGTTACGGCATTACTTGATCCTGCCATTTCTATTGAGAAAACTGCAAATGTTTCTGATTACGACGCACCGGGGGATGTGATCCGTTATACGATGTCTGTCACCAATACCGGAAATGAAACACTGACAGACGTAACGGTAACTGATCCTTTGACGGATTTGGCTACAAATGTTGGAATTTTGGCACCGGGTGAATCCGTCAATGTCCGGGAAAACTATACTGTCACACAGGCGGATATTGATTCAGGATCTATTTACAATCAAGCCTCTGTAGTTGGTAATACCCCACAGAACGCCCAGGTTACTGATCAGGATGACGTGACAGTGGAGGCCATTCAATTGTCTGCCATAGAAATTGAGAAAACCACCCCACAGACCAGTTATGAACAAGCTGGCAACGTGATCTTCTATACGTTGACAGTGACCAATACAGGGAATGTAACGTTGACTGACGTGGTGGTGACAGATCCGTTGACCGGGCTCACTTATGATGCCGGCTCTTTTGCTCCAAATGAATCCAAAGATGGGCAGACCACTTACACGGTCACCCAAGCGGACATGGACAGCGGCCAAATTGTGAATACGGCCACCGTAGTAGGTGTTGATCCAGATGGAAATGAGGTAACCGATGAGGATGGGGTCACTTCAAAAGCAAATCAAATTGCTGGCATCGAAGTCACCAAAATAGCTTCACCAAAAATATTTACTTCAGCTGGAGAGGAAATCACTTACACACTTGAAGTCACCAATGTCGGGAATGTGACTTTGACTGACGTAGCCGTGACTGATCCATTAACTGGTCTTTCCGAAAGCGTTCCGACTTTATTGCCGGGAGAAACGGAGCAGTTTGCTACCACATACACGGTGAGTCAGGCTGAAGTGGATGCTGGATTTGTGACCAACATTGCAACAGCTACAGGAACAACTCCTTATGAGGAAGCGGTGGAGGATACCGATAACGAGCAGATTGTTGCTATCCAAAACGGTGGAATTGAAGTGAAGAAGACTTCAGATCCTAAGTTCTTCAATACCGCAGGTGAAGTGATCACGTATACTATCGAAGTGACAAACATCGGAAATGTCACTTTGGACAACGTGGAGGTGCTGGATCCGCTGACCAATTTTGATGAATCAATTGGCACCATGGCTCCGGGCGAAAGCCAAACTTTCACCACAACCTATACCCTTACCCAAACTGATGTCGATAATACGAATCTGGTAAATACCGCCACAGCCACAGGTTTGAGCCCTGATGATGAGGAAGTGTCGGATACCGATAATGCACGGGTTTATGTAGTTGGTTCTCCTGCAATCGAGATTACCAAGACAGCTTCACCTCAGACATTTGATGCGGCAGGTGAGGTGATCACTTATTCCCTGACGGTGACAAATATCGGGAATGAGACCTTGTCAGATGTGACTGTTTCGGATCCATTGACGGGTACAAATGAGAATGTAGGAACATTGGCTCCAGCTGAAAGTACCTCCATTACCACTTCTTATACCGCCACTCAGAATGATCTGGATCAGGGAGTGATCCTAAATACAGCTTCTGTCTCCGGCACAGATCCAGATAATAATACTATAGCCGATACTGATAATGCCCGTGTGCAAGGGCTACGGTCCGGTGCGATTGGTATAGATAAGCAAGCAAATCAATTGACTTTCGATGAGGCTGGGGACGAGTTGACCTATACAATCACTGTAACCAATGAAGGTAATGTAACACTTGAAAATGTGGAGGTAACAGATCCGCTGACAAGCTTGACATGGGATGTAGGTACACTAGCTCCAGGAGCAAGTGTTTCCACCGTAACTACCTATACCGTAGATCAGGATGATGTGGATGCTACTTTGGTGCTCAATGAAGCAACAGTTGCAGGTCAGACACCTACGGACCGAACCGTTACGGATGCTGACGATGCGAGAGTATTATCCAGAAGGTCAGGGTCAATAGCTATTGAGAAGTCACCACTTCAAAGAACTTATAGTGCTGAAGGAGAAGTGATTGATTACACACTGGTAGTGACCAATGACGGAAATGTGACATTGACCAATGTAGAGGTTAGTGATCCACTGACGGGTTACTCCACTACTGTTCCAAGTTTAGCACCTTCAGCTTCAGAGATATTCACGGTTTCTTATACTGTGTCCCAGGCGGATGTAGATAACGGGGCTATAGTCAATACGGCTACGACATCTGCTACCACGCCTCCGGGAAGAACGGTGACAGATACAGACAATGCTATTGTACTGGCAAGAAGATCGGCTGCTATCGAACTTACAAAAGAGGCAGATGTGTCCACTTATGAAGCCGTAGGTAATGTAATCACCTATTCACTCACTGTTACTAACACAGGAAATGTAACCTTGACGAATGTGGAAGTTGCGGACCCACTCACTCAGTATAGCACTACAATTCCAAGTTTGGCTCCTACCGAGACTCAGAATTTTACCACTACTTACACCATTACCCAGGAAGATCTGGATAATGGGGAGCTGCCAAATACAGCAACTGCTTCCGGTACGACCCCTGCAAATAGAACCGTGGATGATACAGATGATGAACTGGTGACAGCTGTCCAAAATGGCGAAATCACGGTGACCAAGTCTGCTGATGTAACAACATATGATGCAGTCGATGATCAGGTGAACTATACAATCGTTGTGGAAAACACCGGAAACGTCACACTATCAAATGTAGAAGTGACCGACCCATTATCTGCGTTAACTGAAACTGTCCAGTCTTTGGCTCCGGGAGAAAGCAGAACCTACACCGCCGTTTATGCAGTAGGTCAGCATGATCTGGATACCGGACAAGTGGATAACACAGCTACAGGCACAGGTCAGACTCCGAATGGAGAAACAGTGAAAGATGAAGATTCAGTCACAGTAGAGGCGGTGCAATCAGGAGAAATTGATCTGGTAAAAGAAGCAGATAAAACAACTTATGAGCAGGCCGGAGAAGTCATTGTGTACACCTTGTCTGTTACCAATACCGGAAATGTCACCCTCCATACGTTGAAAGTAACAGATCCATTGACTGGAGCGGATGAACCGATTGCAACATTGGTACCGGGTGCCAGCCTGGCTAAAGAGTTCACTTACACAGTTACCCAAAATGATGTGGATGCAGGTGAGATCAGGAACACCGCTCAGGTGACAGGATTTGACCCGAATGATGATTTGGTAACGGATAGCGATTCAGTTAGTGTTGAAGCAGTTCAAGAAGGGGAAATTGCTTTGACTAAGTCCGCAAACGTCTCCACTTATGATGAAGCAGGTGATGTAATCCGCTATACGGTAGTGATCACGAACACTGGAAATGTCACGCTTACAGATGTGAATGTGACTGATCCTTTGACTGGATTGGACAATACTTATCCAAGTATGGCACCATCAGAAAGCATCACACTCAATAGCCGCTATACGGTGACACAAGCAGATGTGGACATCGGGCAGATCGTTAATGTGGCCAATGTTATTGGAAGCTCGCCTGATCCTGCTACGGTTACTGCCAGAGATTCAGTAGAAATAGTGGGTGAGCAGAGTCCCGCAATTCTTTTGGAGAAAGTGGCTGATGTCGCTACTTATGATGCTGCAGACGATGTGATCACCTACACCGTCACAGTGACCAACACTGGAAACGTGACCCTGACAAATGTCATCGTTACTGACCCACTGACAGGAATGGATGAAAACGTACCTTCCTTGGCTCCAAATGAGGTGGCTTCATTCACGACTACCTATACAGTCCTTCAATCAGATGTGGATAAAGGATCTGTGATCAATGATGCCAGTGCTACAGGAACTCCGCCGACAGGTCCAGATGTGGCAGATGGGGATGCTGTGGAGGTTTCTGCATTGCAAAGCGGTGCCATTGATCTGAACAAAACTGCTTCTCCAAGAATCTTCGATGCTCCGGGTGATGTAATTACTTACAAATTAATCGTCACCAACACGGGTAACTTGACCTTGACGGACCTAAATTTAGTGGATAGTCAACTTTCATTGGATGAGAATTTTGGACCATTGGCGCCAGGGGAAACAGCTACTTACACTCCAACTTACACTATCTCTCAATCAGATGTCGACGGAGGAAGGATCAAGAATACAGCTACGGTCACTGGAAATACTTCCGCTGAAGAAGGCCTTACAGCCATAGATGATATCACAGTACTCAGAAGAGGATTGCCTGGAATTGAGATTCAGAAGACGGCCTCTCCAAAACTTTACGAACGGGCCGGTCAAGTGATCACTTACACGTTGACGGTGACGAATGTGGGTAACCTGACCATTGATGATGTAATCATTACAGATGACCTCACAGGCTTCTCTGAAAATATAGGAACCTTGGCTCCAGCGTCTATTTCTACAAGAAATACCACGCATACAGTCACTCAGACTGATGTGGATAATGGAAGCGTCACCAATATTGCGACCGTTGCAGGGAATGCCACCAATGGAGATACGGTCACAGATCAGGATGATGAGAAAGTAACTGCATTGACGGGAGGATTGTTGACAATAGCTAAAACGCCAAGCCCTCGATTGTATAGAAATGCGGGAGAGGAGATCAGGTATACTATCGAGATCCGCAACCGTGGAAATGTAACCTTAAGCAATGTGAATGTGACAGACCCACTGACGGGAATGGATGCGGCAGCTGGGGATTTGGCACCAGGTGAAAGCCAGATCTATACGGAAGTTTACATCATTCAGCAGGCAGATGTCGATGCTGGCTTAGTGCGGAATATTGCTACTGCCACCGCCATTACTCCGAAAGGAAGGGAACTTAACGTCACTGACAATGCGCTGGTGGTTGCATTGAGAAATGGCGATATAGATATTCAAAAAACAGCTGATGTCAAAGCTTATAACGCAGCTGGAGATGTGATTCCATATACGCTGGTGGTGACGAATACCGGCAATGTGTCTTTGACAAATGTGACTGTATCAGATCCTCTTACCGGCTTGGATCAAAACGTCGGTACGCTAGCTCCTGATGCAAGTGCTACTGTGACCACAACTTACACCATTACACAGGCAGATGTGGATGCTGCGGCAGTTGATAATATAGCTACCGCTACCGGTGAAACGCCTGCTGGAAGAATAGTAGAAGCTACCGATGATGAGGAAGTTACCGCGATTCTGAATGGTAAAATTGATATCGAGAAAGTTTCAGATGTCACCACATATGGTCAAGTGGGAGAGACAGCAACTTATACCATTACGGTGACAAACACAGGAAATGTCACTTTGAGCAATGTACTGGTGAAGGATCCTAAAACAGGCTTGGATGAGGTAGTTCCAAGTATGGCGCCTACAGAATCTGTCACCTTTACGACTGCACATGTTGTGACCCAGGATGATTTGAATAATGGATTCTACGAGAACCTTGCTGGTACGCAGGGAACAACTCCTCAGAATCTCAATGTAATAGACACGGATACGGTGCAGATTGACGCAATTCAAGAACCGTCAATTGCATTGGAGAAATCAGCAGATGCTTCTACTTATGATGAAGCCGGCGATGTAATCAACTACACAGTACTGGTGACCAATGACGGAAATGTGTCATTGGCCAATGTGACTGTAAGTGATCCAAAAACCGGTTCCAGTAGAAATGTAGGAACGCTGTCTCCTCAGGAAACAGCCACACTTACCGTTAGCTATACCATTACACAAGCTGATGTAGACAGGGGATCACTGGAGAATGTGGCTTCTGTAACGGGAGAGACACCGGATGGTAGTGAGGTAGACGATAATGACGAGCTGATTATCGACGGGCTGAAGAATCCGGAGATTGTGGTTGAAAAATCTACTACTGCTACCACTTATGCGGAAGCTGGCGAAGTAATCCCATATACCTTGGTGGTGACAAACACAGGAAATGTGACCTTGAGTGAGGTGGTTGTAGAAGATCCATTGACGGGTTATACTCAGAATCTAGGTACTCTGGTTCCTTCAGAAACGGTGACTGTAACTACCAATTATACAGTCACCCAGCAGGATGTGGATAATGGCGAAGTGGAGAATCTGGCCACGGCTGCGGGTACTGATCCTGATGGAGGCAAGGCTGAGGATACTGATGTCATCATTACACCAGGCACACAGACTCCTGGTTTGAGTGTGGATAAAGAAGCAACTATTTCAGAATATGATGCAGCTGGTGATGTGATCCCTTACACAATTGTAGTGACCAATACAGGAAATGTCACCCTTACCGATGTAAATGGAGCAGATGACCTGACGGGCTTGACTACTAATTTTGGTGCACTTGCACCTGGCGAATCCGTGACCGTCACTACGAATTACACTGTGACACAGTCAGATGTGGATAGCGGCACTATTAATAATTTTGCGACAGCAACAGGAACAGATCCAGCCGGTGACCCAACAGATGATGGCGATGGAGCAACCGTAGATGGTATCAAGAATCCAGCTATTGAGGTAGAGAAAGCGACTAATGTGACTACTTATTCATCAACAGGTGAAGAGATCAAGTACAACATTGTGGTGACCAATACCGGTAATGTGACTTTGACAGATGTGACTGTTGAAGATCCATTGACCGGATTGGATCAAAATGTGGGAACACTTGCACCAGCTGAGTCAGCTACAATTACCACCACTTATACAGTCGCACAGGAAGATGTAGATAGCGGAAGCATCACCAATTTAGTGACAGCGACAGGTACTGATCCGGACGGGGGAGCGGTTGATGATGAGGATGATGTAATTATCGATGCGACTCTTGCTCCGACAATTGAGGTCGTGAAAACTGCAGATCAGACGACTTATGATGAGGTAGGCGATGTGATTAACTATTCCTTGGTGGTAACTAATACAGGCAATGTGACGCTGACGGATGTTACCATTGAAGATCCATTGACAGGGTTGGATGAGCAAGTCGGTACAGGTTCACTGGCTCCAAATGAAACGGCTACCATTATGACAAGCTACACGATCTCACAGGAAGATGTGGATAATGGAAGCTTAGGTAATACTGCCACTGCTAGCGGAACGGATCCAAACGCCACTGAAGTAACCGATGAGGATGAAGTGATCATCACTGCGGATCAACGTGGGGAGATTGAAATTAGCAAATCGGCAGATATAACCAGTTTTGACACCCCTGGTGATGTGATTACCTATTCGTTGGTAGTAAAAAATACGGGTAATGTGACCCTAACAGCTGTGGAAGTTGAAGATCCGCTGACTGGTTTAGACCAGAACATTGGCACGTTGGCACCAGCAGAGACAGTCACGCTAACCGAAACCTATACAGTAACCCAGGTAGAGATTGATGGAGGAGCAGTAGAAAATACCGCGACAGTAGAAGGCATTACCCCAGAGGAAGAAACCGTTACAGACGAGGATGAGGTGACTGTGCTTTCATTGCAGGCTGCGGCCATTGCAGTACAGAAAACAGCCATTCCTAGGATTTACGATGCGGCAGGAGATGTCATTGACTACACCATTGTGGTGACCAATACCGGTAATGTGACGCTGGCAAATGTGACGCTGGAAGATCCATTGACTGCATATGCTGAGAATATTGGTACCATGCCGCCAGGTCAATCTTTGACTTATACGACAGCCTATACAATTGCTCAGCAGGATGTGGAAAATGGAAATGTGGTCAATACTGCATTTGTGCAAGGTATTGTTCCGGATGGCGCAACTGTGGAAGATGAGGATGATGTCAGAGTCTTTGCAGACGGTGAGCCAGGTATCGAAATTCAGAAAACAGCCGATCCGCTAACCTATGATGCCGCGGGAGAGATCATTTCTTATGAAATAGTTGTAAGCAACGTGGGCAATCTTGAGCTCTATGATATTGAAATCACAGATCCACTAGTAATGGAAACTCCTATAGAAATAGCTACGCTTGCTGCAGGAGAATCTGCCACATATACGCTTTCAAGGGCAGTTACCCAAGAGGATTTGGATAATGGCTCTTTCACGAATACTGCATCTGTGATTGCCCATGATATCAATGATGAGCAAGTCAGTGACCAGGACGAAGCAACTGCGGTAGCGAGGAGAGCTTCTGGACTTAATATAACGAAGACGGCTTCACCAAATCTGTTTGATGAGGCAGGTGACGAGATCACTTATACACTGACACTTACCAATACAGGAAACGTCACCCTTTACAATGTTCATGTTGAAGATCCACTTACCGGATTGGATACTACAATTCCAACACTTAGTCCTGGGGAAAGCCTGGACAGAACGACGGTATTGACGGTGACTCAGGATCAACTTGATCTTGGCAGGATCATCAACAATGCTACAGCGACTGGTGAGACTCCTGCTGGCAGAACGTTGACAGATAATGACCGGGCAGTTGTATTAGGCCAAAGAAGTGGTGAGATCACTGTGGAGAAAACAGCTAATGATGCGGACTTCAGTAGTAGCGGAGATGTATTGAGTTACACCATTGTGGTGATTAACACAGGAAATGTCACCCTCACCGATGTGACGGTGGAAGATCCGTTGACAGGAATGGATGAGCAGATAGCGTCACTTGCTCCAGCGGCCTCCCAGACATTTACGACTTACTATACAGTGACGCAAGAGGATGTGGATTCAGGAGTGATACAGAATACCGTGACTGCAGAAGGTACAACCCCGGTTAACCGAATTGTGGTTGATTCAGACGATGCGTTGGTAGAAGGCAGCAAAGCCCCAAGCCTGACAGTGGATAAGACTGCAAATGTCAGTGAATATGATGCTGTCGGGGAAGTAATTCCATACACTATTGTCGTTACAAATACTGGAAATGTAACATTGACCGATGTAACAGTCGATGATAATCTTACAGGATATTCACAAAACGAAGGCACGCTGGAGCCAAATGAATCGGTAACAATCACGACGAACTATACGGTGACACAGGTTGATCTGGACAATGGTACCATTACCAACTTGGCTTCGGCTACAGGAACTGATCCAGATGGAGGCCAAACTGAAGGGGAAGATGGTACAACGATAAATGGAATTCAAGACCCGCTCATAGCAATAGAGAAAACAACTACTGTTACTTCTTATGATCAAGTTGGTGATGTAATTCCGTTTTCACTGGTAATTACAAACACAGGTAATGTGACATTATCAAATGTTACTGTAAACGATCCGCTGACAGGTTATACTGAAAACTTAGGTACGCTTGCACCTGGAGAATCAACAACCGCGACCACAAGCTACACGGTGACTCAATCAGATGTGGATAACAGTAGTTTCAGCAATACAGCAACAGCAACAGGTACCGATCCAACGGGAGTTTCTGTAGACGATGAGGATACAATAGTTATTAACGGAGTAGCCAATCCTGCGATCACTGTGGATAAAGTAGCCGATGTAGCCACTTACGCTGCAGCAGGTGACGTCATCCCGTACACCATTGTGGTGACCAACACCGGAAACGAGACGCTGACCGATGTCACAGTAACCGATCCGCTCACCGGACTGGAAGAGAACGTGGGCACGTTCGCGCCAACAGAGTCGATAACAGTAACCACTTCCTACACCGTGACCCAGCAAGATGTGGACAACGGGGAAGTGACCAACATGGCAACAGCAACAGGAACTGATCCGGATGGGGACACCACGGATGATACCGATACCCATGTCGTTCCGGGTACGGACACCCCTGCAATCAGGGTGGATAAAGTTGCCAATGTAGCCACTTACGCTGCAGCAGGTGACGTCATCCCGTACACCATTGTGGTGACCAACACCGGAAATGAGACACTTACCGATGTGACAGTAACCGATCCGCTGACCGGACTGGAAGAGAACGTCGGCACCCTTTCTCCAACTGAAACTGCAACAATAGCCACTTCCTACACCGTGACCCAGCAAGATGTGGACAACGGGGAAGTGACCAACATGGCAACAGCAACAGGTACTGATCCGGACGGAGGCACTGTCGATGATACTGATACGAATGTCGTTCCGGGAACAGATACACCTGGAATCAGGGTGGATAAAGTAGCCGATGTAACTACTTACGCTGCAGCAGGTGACGTCATCCCATACACCATTGTGGTGACCAACACCGGAAACGAAACGCTGACCGATGTCACAGTAACCGATCCGCTCACCGGACTGGAAGAGAACGTGGGCACGCTCGCTCCAACAGAGTCGATAACAGTAACCACTTCCTACACAGTGACCCAGCAAGATGTGGACAATGGTGAAGTGACCAATAGTGCAACGGCAACAGGTACCGATCCGGATGGGGACACGACTGAGGATACCGATACCCATGTGGTTCCGGGCACAGACGACCCTGCGATCACTGTGGATAAAGTAGCCGATGTAGCCACTTACGCTGCAGCAGGCGATGTGATTCCGTACACCATTGTGGTGACGAATACCGGAAACGAAACACTGACCGATGTGACGGTAACCGATCCGCTGACCGGGCTGGCAGAGAGTGTGGGTACTTTGGCGCCAACTGAATCGGCCACGGTCACCACTTCCTACACAGTGACCCAGCAAGATGTGGACAATGGTGAAGTGACCAACATTGCGACGGCAACAGGTACCAATCCGGATGGGGATACTACCGATGATACTGATACCCACGTCGTTCCGGGCACAGACGACCCTGCGATCACTGTGGATAAAGTAGCCGATGTAACCACTTACGCTGCAGCTGGCGATGTAATCCCGTACACCATTGTGGTGACCAACACCGGAAACGAGACACTGACCGATGTCACAGTAACCGATCCATTGACCGGACTGGAAGAGAACGTCGGCACGCTCGCACCAGCAGAGTCTGCAACAGTAACCACTTCTTACACCGTTGCCCAGCAAGATGTGGACAACGGTGAAGTGACCAATAGTGCAACAGCGACAGGTACTGATCCGGATGGGGATGAAATTGATGGTAATGATGATGCTGTAGTAGATGTCACTGAAATGCCAGAAATTGAAATCACCAAAGTTGCAGATAAGGAATCTGTTGCGGCGGTTGGTGAGGTAATTACTTATACGTTGACAGTGACAAACTCAGGAAATGTCACTCTGGCTGAAGTGGAAGTTTCTGATCCACTTACAGGTTTTGAAGTGACTGTCCCATCATTGGCGGCAGGTGAGTCTGTGGATTTTGAAACAACTTATACCGTGACAGCAGCGGATTTTGCTCTGCTCCAGCCTATTGTTAACATCGCTTATGTGACCGCGACTGATCCGAATGGTGGAGAAGATTTGATTGATGAAGATGACGCAGTCACCAATTTGATCTGTGAAGGCCAAACTGTAGTTACAGGATTGATTACGACACTATTGGATGAAGAACCGCTGCCGAATGTTCCTGTTGTCCTTCTTCCTGCTGCAAATACTGCCGGAGATACCTTGATTTCCATTACCAATGAGCAGGGACGTTACCAATTCAGGGACATTGCTATAGGAAAGTATACTATTCAGGTACTGGATGCAAATCTAGCGGCTACGAAGGGATACCGACCTGTAAATGGAGATTCTGCCAGCGTGACAGTAGTGCCTTGTGTCTATGATTCAGTTGATTTCAAATATGCACAATTTGGTGATGGCCCGAATGGAGGTAACCCATTCTTGAGCGGATACGTATGGTACGATTTAGATGGCGATGCTACGCAGAATGAATGGTATGATGCCAATGGCGACAATGAAGTAACACAGAATGAAATTGCTCCTGGCCAGTCAATCAATATCTACAATTGGGAATGGTTTGACCTGAACCGTGATGGAAGATTTGATGGTCCTGAAAATGAAGGTGAGCTGAACAAGGCTGGATTTGGTAATCCTGCTGGTCAAAATATGTCCATCAAAGGTCCAAACGGGTATGAAGCTATGGCGACTGTAGGAGACTTTGGGTTCTGGAAACACGAACTGAAGCAAGCTGATCCTTTCGGAGAATATGAAGTAACCCTGGTCACAGACCCAGTATTTGATGCGCATGGATTGAAGCTTGGAGCCTCAGGCCTGGTGAAAATTCTTCCGGATCCAAATGGAAGGATAAGTGAGATGGAGGCCACCAACCGATTGGTGTGTGAAGTCACTACCCCAGTAGTTCAGACCGGCACAGTCTCCATTGATAGTTCTACCAACTTTGATTTTGATTATGGATTGCGATGCTATCTGGTAGATGATGAGGTGAACCTTGCTGTAGAGAAGACATCATTTGAAATAGAGATTTATGAAGGTGATGAATTTGAATACGAAGTGAGGGTGAGCAACATCGGTGATACCGATGCAACGGAAGTTGTGTTGACAGACAATTTGCCTGAAAATTTAACCTATCTAAGTTCAGATGTGGTCACGAACGAAAGTGAAGCTGATGTAGAAACTAGTGTTACGGGTAATCGGATCACTTTCTCCATACCATTGTTTGTTTCCGATGCAGCTCTTGTAATCCGTCTGAAAGTGAAGGCAGGTGATCCTGGAGTCATTACCAATGTGGCTGAAGTCACTTCAAGCGAGACTGATCTGGATCCTGAGGATAATCAGGCAACTGATGTGAATACTATCCTGCCGTTCCATATCCCGAATGTAATTACTCCTACCACGAAAGATGGGGATAATGATACGTTTGAGATTCAGGGGCTTGGAAAATTCGTCAGCAATGAAATCGTAATATTTAATCGCTTTGGGGACCACGTCTTTGAGACTGAAAATTATCAAAACGAATGGGATGCTCCGGGACAGGTAGCAGGTACTTACTTCTACGTATTGAAAACAGTAGATAGAAGCGGTGGAATACATGAATTCAAAGGGTGGATTCAAGTAATCAAAGATTAGGTGTGCATTATCCGGGAGAGGCGTCTCACGGACTTAAATATTTTATAATCGCTTTCTATATGAAAACTACTTTTAAGTTCTTAGGTATAATTATTCTATTTCAGCTACTGGCCATGGGAGGGGTTAGAGGTCAGCAACTTCCACAGTTTAGCCAATATATATTTAATGGGCTTCACATAAATCCAGGATATGCTGGGTATAAAGGAGAACCTTATATTCAGAGCACTTATCGGAGCCAGTGGGTAGATTTCCCAGGAGCACCCGAAACGTTTACAGTTACTGGTGATTTCTCTGCGAATGAAGGAACGATGGGGTTTGGGGCTTCTTTCATGAGTGATCAACTAGGTCCTGCTAAGACCACATCAGGGTTGCTTACTTATGCTTATCGTATTCACACTGGAGATAATTCCAGATTGGGTTTGGGGGTGAGTGCAGGATTTTCTCAATACTCAATTGATGGAAGCATGTTGGATCCAAATGATTATCCGGATTCTCAGATTCCTGATGGCCGGATCAATCTGACTGCTCCCAATATGAACGCAGGTCTCTTCTTTGACACCGAGCATTTTTATGCTGGCTTCAGTGTGTACAACATGATTGGCAAGAAAAGCCTTGAAAGAGAAGATGTTGCTTTAGCCTATCATGATTTTCACTATTATTTGACCGCAGGGGCTTTATTTGACTTAGGTGAATCGGTAAAATTCAAACCAAGCTTTCTGATCAAGGAAGTGAAAGGATCTCCCACCAACTATGATATCAATGCAATGTTTCTTTTTATAGAGCGAATATGGGTGGGAGGAAGCTATCGAAGCAATATCAAAATCTGGAATGATAATCTTGAAGATGGCCTCAGTAAGCGAAATGCAGTGGCAGCAATGATTGAGGTTTTCCCGACGGAACGACTAAGAATTGGTTATGCATACGACCATAATATGAATGTGTTAAACAGTTTTAAAAATAACTCCCATGAGTTATCTGTAGGTTTTTATATGATCCCAAGAAGAGCAGTGATGAAAAATCAAAGATGGTTCTGATTATGAAAAAGACATTGACACTCCTGAGTTTAGTCGCGGTAATGGTGCTTGTAATGGCAGAAAATGCTGTAGCGCAGAAAAGCAAAGTACGCTATGCGGATCAGCAGATGGGACTCATGAATTATCAGCATGCGGTGGAAGTTTACCACCTTGCATATGAGAAGAAACCAACTTATGAAACTGCCCAGAAAATAGCTGAGGCATATAATTTACTTCGGAATTACGATAGTACTTACCGTTGGTGGGAAACCACTGTTGGCTACGAAGAGGCAACGAGGGACGATTTCATTCAGTTCTTGAATTCTGCCCAGCTGACAGATAATCTACCGGAAGCGGCTACTGTACTGCAAGAGAAGGGAGTTGCTATTGATAGTTTGGATATGCAAATGCTGCTGGATGTGCAAAGTAGGAGAAAAGTTAAAGTGGAGCCGGCAGAAGGGTTAAATTCTTCTGGTTCGGATTTTAATCTAACTAAAGATGGTTCAGGCAATTTGTACTTTGTCTCTGACAGGGGAGGGCAATATTCCAGCAAAATGCCGGGAATTCGAATAGATGGGCGAAATAAGATTTTTAGTGAAAAAAAGCAGGATTACACTGACCGGGAATACTTTTCAATATATCGAAGAGACAGTGCTGGAAGTATAAGTAAAGTAACTCCCAATGTGCCTGATACCTACAATTTCTCGGATCCCAGTTATGCACAAGAGGCTGGTCTGCTGTTCTATTCAGTGACGAGAGGAATCACGAAGGAAAAGAAGAACAGGGATGTGACGGTTTATCCTGAAATCTATTATGGTGCATTGACTGAAGATGGAGCATTGGAAGGTATTACTGGCGTCCCTTTTAATGATTCGACGGGATATTCTGTGATGAATCCTTTTATAGATGAAGAGTCAAAGCGGCTCTATTTTGTCTCAGATATGCCCGGAGGAATGGGTGGTACCGATTTATATTATTCGACTTACGATGAAGCCATGACTTTTAGCGCCCCTGTGAATCTTGGGTCACCTGTTAATACTGAAGGAAATGAATCGCATCCGTTTCGAAAAGAAGATACATTCTACTTTAGTTCCACGGGACACGCTGGGGTGGGAGGATTGGATGTGTTCAGCGCGGATTATTCAGGGACAGAAATTGATAACGTACAGAACATGGGAATGCCGATTAATTCCCGGGCAGACGATTTTGCTTACAGGGAATTGACCGGATCTAATGATAAACCGGCAATTTACATTTCCTCCAACCGAAAAGGGGGGGCCGGACATGATGATATCTATAGTATTAATGACGTATACAAGCAGTTCTTAGCCAGAGTGGTGGATTGCGACAGTATAATGATCAGCGATAGCTATTTGGCAACATTACGTGATAATACGCAGAATGGAGATGTCCAAACGCAGCGGAATCCAGATGGTGCACTTCGTGCTGAGTTGGAGCCAGATAGCGATTTTGGCCTGGCGATTTCCAAACCGGGTTATTTCAATATCACCGATCCGGATATTTCTACTAAAGGAGTTGAAGAAGATACGGTGAAAAGAGTGTATGCGCTCATCCCAATTCCCTATCAACTTCCCGTCTACGTGGATATAGTTTATTATGATCTTGACAAGTACCGGATCAGGGAAGACGCTAAAGCTGCGTTGGACAAATTGGGCGAATTAATGGGTAAATATCCGTTTTTGGATCTGCTTGTTAGTTCCTATGCTGATGCCAGAGCTAGTGACGAATATAATATTGCGTTATCAACTAATCGGGCAAAGGCAGTGACAGATTACATGGCCCAGTACAATATTCCAGCAGAACGTATTCGCCTGAAATGGTATGGAGAAGAGAATTCGGTAAATGATTGTGGTGACGGAGTGCCATGTTCAGAGTCAGAATATCAACTGGATAGGCGGTCTGAATTAATACTAGAGGCTTTTCCGGATACTGGCAAGCAATATGATATGCCTGAATCGTTGAATGGCAAGAACTTCTGTGATCCCGCTTCTATCTTTGAAGATCTGCAGGAAGAGATCGCTCAAATCCCGACTATTTATTTTGACTTTGATAAGAGCATGCTTAGAAGCGTGCACAAGAAAGAATTGGAACGTACTGCTATTCTATTGAAACGCTTACCAAATTTGAACCTGTACATTGAAGGGCACACTGACCAACGGGGAAGTGATGAGTATAACCTATCCTTGTCGGAACGCCGTGCTGAAGTAGTGAAGGAATATTTGAAAAACAGAGGAATTGAAGAAAACAGAATGGAAGGAACTTGGTTCGGAGAATCGAGACCTCTTCATGATTGCTCCGAAGGAACTTGTACCAACGCCATGCACCAGTTGAACCGAAGAACCGAGCTCCGTGTAGGGAAGTCAGCCGCCACTGATTTTGATGATTAGGTTGAAAAGTGGCTCTTCTAGATTTTCTAATGCATATTTAGGTTTAGGTATAAAATGCCATTAATTAATCAAAAGTCTTTGAACTATCAGCAATCAACTCATTCAGTTCATTCATTTCTTTTTCAGTAAGATCACGCCATTTTCCGACCGGAATATCCAGATGCACATTCATAATCCGGATGCGTTTCAGCTGCACTACTTTGAACCCCAAATGCTCACACATTCTGCGGATTTGGCGGTTCAACCCCTGCTTGAGAATAATGCGAAATTTGAATTTGCTGATCCGCTCCACCTTACATGGATCGGTTACTGTATCCAGAATTGGTATTCCATTGGCCATTCGCTTCACAAACTCATCATTCACGGGGCGGTCAACCGTGACTATATATTCTTTTTCATGATTGTTTTTGGACCGGAGAATCTTGTTTACAATATCTCCTTCACTGGTTAAAAAAATCAAGCCTTCGCTGTCCTTGTCCAACCTCCCGATCGGAAAAATCCGTTGGGAGTGGCCGATAAAATCAATAATATTATTCTTTTCACCTATCGTATCCGTGGTACATACAATTCCCACCGGTTTGTTAAATGCGATATAGGTATGGGTCTGAATTGGTTTTCCCACTGGTATCCCATCAACTGCCACCACATCATTTGGTCCTACCTTCGTACCAAGTTCTGGAACCTTTCCATTCAGGGTGATTCTACCTTCTTCCAAGAGTTTATCAGCTGCTCTTCTGGAGCAAAAGCCAACTTCACTCAGATATTTATTGATTCTGATATATTGATCTGTTGTCACTGGTATTCGGATTTGAAAGGCAAGTTACGCTTTTGGTTCAAGTAACCTTTGCGGTCTTCTTCATACCTAGAAGGTTTAATGTGTTTTTACCGTTGCAGTATTTTTGGAACCACAGAGATAGCGGAGTGTGCAACTGCAGTTTTGTTCACGTCTCCTGAAGTTTAGTTCAAGTATTCAGACATTTAATTTAAGGTATTATCCTTAAATAGCGTGTGAAACCCAATAAACATGGCATTTGTGGACTTAAATAAAATGGCCTGTGAGGACACAGGCCATGGTTTAGCTCAAGGCCATGGTTTAGCTCAAAACCATGGTTTGGTTCAAGTCTATGGGCGTTTGGTTCAAGTCTTCAGACTGTGACCATAGAAATGCAGTCTCCCGACTGCTGATTAAGCAGGGAAAGGAAATTTAAAATTGGAAAAACTAGCTAGCTGCTATCAATAAAAAAGGTCTGTGGGAACACAGACCATGGTTTTTATTCACTTTTGGGTAAAGGGGCAGGAGGAGTGGTCTCTGCTACCAATACTTCAGGATCGCCAGGTAGCTTGATCCCTGCAAGTAGCTGCATGTATTCCGCTTTTTGAGATTCAAAGGCTAATTTATTTTCAGGAGTAATAGGCGCGGAAGGAGGGATTTTTTCTTTCAACCAATCTTCTTGCTTGCCATTCTTCCAAAATCTAAAGCAAAGGTGTGGACCTGTGGCCAAGCCAGTACTTCCGACGTATCCGATTACCTGTCCTTGCCTAATCCTTGCGCCGGGCTTGATTCCTTTAGCAATCTTGGACATGTGCAGATATTGCGTGGTATAAGTGCCATTGTGCTTAATTTTCACATAGTTACCATTTGCAGAGGTGTAACGTGCATCTGTAACACTGCCTTCACCGACAGATCTGATTTCTGTGCCTCTAGGTGCTGCATAATCGGTTCCTAAGTGCGCTTTATATCGTTTTTGAACTGGATGGAATCTCCGTAGATTATAGCGGGAACTGATCCGTGAATATTTTAAAGGATCCCGAAGAAATGCCTTCTTAAAACTTTCACCATTTTGATCGAAGAAGGCTATCTCGCCATTTTGCTCAAATGGGATAGCGTAATAAGGAGTGCCTTTATGCTCAAAATACGCCATTTTGATGTCAGAAACTCCAACCACAATATCGTCTATCACCTTCTCTTGGTAGGATACTTTAAATTTATCACCCTTTTGTAAAGCGCCAAAATCAATAGACCAGCCGTATAAATCTGCAAACTGGTCAATGATATCATACGTAATTCCCTGACCTGTCATGTCAGCAGAAAGATTGTTGTTGATTATGCCACCAACTTCCTTGGTTCTGAATTCAACTGGTTTTTCTGCTTTATATATATCAATTGAGTCCAGATTAAAGACTACATATTCGGAAGGATTGGGTTCGTAAATGAAAAATTGAGCTTTTGCAGAGTCGGATGGAGAAAGGATGGTGAATTTCTTGTTTGCAGCGATCCCCCTTACGTCAAAAATGGACTTGGATTTCTTTGCGATTTCATCAATGATCTGATAAGGAACATTAAAAGGTGCAAGAATAGACCCTAATGTCTGGTTTTTGCTGACTGTTCCTTCTACAATATTCAACCCAGTGACATTGATTCCGTATAAAAAAACCTGATTGGAAAGTGAATCAATTAATGGCGGCTCAACGATTTCAGGCTCCTTTTCGGCTTGGAAAGGCAGGCTGAAAAATTGGAGTGAAGATGCTGCACCAATGACAATTACAAGTGCAACAATTCCTATCCAAATCTTTTTCATCTAGTAATAAACTTTAGGGATTTTTAAATTATAACTCAAAGAAGCGAAAATGTGCTTTTAATCCAAGTTTTAAGGCTTAAACCTTTTGATCTGCTGCTTACCAACTTTAATGCCAACGAAGAAAAGTTCAACTTTATTTTAATTTTATCCTTAGAAAACTTCTTGAGCCAGCATTATTCTTAACTAGCAGCTTTTTCAACATGGGAATTGGAGCCCGTAAAGTTTCTTGTGGCAACGTCCTGTTTTATCCTACCTTCGGCAGGCAGGGTTTGACACTTTTTTATTGTTATTACTCTTATTAGAATACACATTTGATGAGTCAAAATAATTTTCTGTAAGGTTCCCGTGTCGTTTCTATCCTCCGGGTTAACTAACGTTTTCAAAAGGAAATTCTGCGCCGAGGGAATGGCCCTCGTTCTCCTTTTACAATGGGCCTTGCCCATTCTACCCACATGACCTACCTACGGCAGGTTTTATGCATTCATCAAAGGACATATTGACGTGGTAGGATCACTGAGACTGGCCACTGCGACTGAAAACTTAGGTCTTGGCTCTTGATTCTTGATTCTCGGCTCTTGATTCTTGGCTCATTCCATCAGGCTTATTGACCATATCTTACCTTAAAAATGATTTCTCTGGTTTTGGGATTAAGTAGTTGCATTTGAACTTTATCAAAAGAAGAAGGCCATTTATACAAAAAAATTAAAGAAAATCCTGAAAAAATTGCTTATCCTCCAATGATTCGTGTGTTCTCACGCGCAAATCTTTATCTTTGACCTCCCAAAAAAAATAATAAAAATGCTGAGAACGCATACTTGTGGCGAATTACGCCTAGACCACGTCAATCAAGAAGTAACACTTGCCGGCTGGGTGCAGCGGGTAAGGAACAAAGGAGGTTTAATCTGGGTAGATCTACGGGATCGATACGGATTGACCCAACTTATTTTTGAAGAAGATAGCAGTGAGCAGGAATTACTTGAGAAAGCCGCTAGCCTTGGGCGTGAGTTTGTTGTTTTGGCATCTGGAACCGTCATTGAGCGGACTTCCAAAAATGATAAGATACCTACTGGAGATATTGAACTGAAAGTAAAGAAGCTTGAGGTGTTAAATCCTGCTAAAGTTCCTCCTTTTATTATAGAAGATGAAACGGATGGAGGTGAGGAGCTGAGAATGAAGTACCGCTATCTGGATCTTAGAAGAAATGTGGTGCGTGAGAAACTCCAGCTTCGTCATAAAATGATGCAGGAAGTGCGGAAGTTTTTAGATGCACAAGATTTTATGGAGGTGGAAACACCCGTACTTATTAAATCTACTCCTGAAGGTGCGCGTGATTTTGTGGTGCCTAGTCGGACAAACCCAGGAGAATTTTATGCGTTGCCACAATCTCCACAGACGTTCAAACAATTGTTGATGGTCTCTGGCTTTGATCGATATTTTCAGATCGTGAAATGCTTCAGGGATGAAGATTTGCGGGCAGATCGTCAGCCAGAATTTACGCAGATAGACTGCGAAATGGCTTTTGTAACGCAGGAGGATATATTAGCTACTTTTGAAGGGCTTACTAAGCATCTTTTTAGTTCCGTCAAAGGAGTGGAGCTTGAAGAAGTGCAACAGATGACCCATGCAGATGCCATGAAATATTATGGGATCGATAAGCCTGATTTACGGTTTGATATGAAATTCGTGGAGCTCAATGCCGTAGCTCAGGGCAAAGGTTTTGCAATTTTTGATCAGGCAGAATTAGTCGTAGGAATATGTGCCAAAGGTGCAGCTGAATATACCCGGAAGCAGTTGGATGCGCTGACTGATTGGGTGAAGCGACCGCAGATTGGTGCTAAGGGATTGGTGTATGCCAAATACAATGCCGATGGTACCATCAAATCTACGGTGGATAAATTTTACGCTGCGGAAGACCTACAGGCTTGGGCAGCAGCTTTCCAAGCGGAGCCTGGTGACTTGATGCTGGTGCTCAGCGGGGAGGCGAATAAAGTGAGGAAACAACTTGCAGAGCTTCGCCTGAAAATGGGTGAGGAGTTGGGATTAAGAGATAGGACTGTATTCAAACCGCTTTGGGTGGTTGATTTCCCACTTTTGGAGTGGGATGAGGAAACCAACCGTTATCATGCGATGCATCACCCATTTACTTCTCCAAAGAAAGAAGACATCCCACTATTGGATACTGCTCCTGGAGCAGTCCGGGCCAATGCCTATGATTTGGTAATTAATGGGGTTGAAATTGGTGGCGGATCTATCCGTATCCACGATAGGGCGACACAACAGTTGATGTTTAAGCACTTGGGCTTTTCCGAAGAAGAGGCACAGAAACAGTTCGGGTTCTTGATGGAAGCGTTTGAATATGGTGCCCCACCACATGGAGGCATTGCTTTTGGCTTTGATAGACTTTGTGCAATATTTGGGGGATCAGATTCAATCAGGGATTACATCGCCTTTCCAAAGAATAATTCAGGCCGTGACGTCATGATCGATTCACCAAGCTCCATTGCCGATGAGCAACTGAAAGAGCTCTCGATTTTGGTAAACGTGATTCAGTAGGGAGTTTTCAGTATGCAGTGATCAGTGGGCAAGTGTTCAGTAGGGCGAGGTACGAAGTAATCTGTATTTATAGCGGTGGGTATTCAAATATTCAGTATTCATTCAAGATTAATCTTCCTATAAATAAGGGGAGTAGCCCTGATCTCTTCATAGAAAACAAGCGTCTCAAAGAAAAGCTGAGGGACGTAGCCCTGACATCTTTGATTTAAAAATAAGTCGCAGTGGTCAGTCATCAAGATTCATCTGCGTCATTGCGGGGCTTAACAATTTAGAAAATGCACAAATGGAGATGACGTTCGAAAGCAGCTAAAAATACTTTCATCATACTCGCGAATGCCAGGCCAACGTGAGTGTCTCACGCACGTTTATTGAAGCCGTTCGTGAGCACACGGACGGCGGCACAGAGCAATCTCTTACCACTGACTGGCCACTGCGACTGAGACTGCCCACTACTAATCCTTATGGAGTATAGGTTGTGATTTTTTTCAAACTATTTCTACCTAAAAGAAAGCGGATTCTGTACATTTAGGAGATCAGTTTGTAAGCAATAACCCAAAAGAGCCCAAGGAACCGTTTTCTGTTAAATCAGCAAAGCGGTCAAGTACAATCGTCCACATCTAGCTGGATGAACAATTCATTTATTTTCAATCCCCGGTTCATTTGGAATAATTGCTTCAGGCCTACAGCTTGTCTAAACTTCTATTAACTGAACTACGTGGGGAATTTTTAAGCTATCTAAGCCCGAATTTGCCGTTACGTTAGTTGCACGATTGAATTTTCGACATGCTCATGAATTACAAAATAATCTAACCTTAATATGGATAGTTATCTGTCCATTCCATCTTAAGGTAACTTTGGAAAAATTTTGAGATAATGCACATCAGCAGCAAAGGAGATGAATTTTCAAAAAGATTCTGTAAAGATGCAGATCAAAAGTCCTTTAAGGAGGTGTATGATTTTTATTGGGACTATCTCTTTTCTATCGCTTTAAAAAAGACAAAATCCACTGATATCGCACAGGATCTGGTCCAAGAGACGTTTATTAATCTCTGGAAATACCGCCATAAACTTCAGCATGTGCTAGAATTGCGAATCTATCTGACCACCATGTTAAAGTATCAGTTTTTGAAGGGGATACGTCAGGAAAAAATTATTTTTGAACCATTGGATAATTCTTTTGAACTTCAACAGACATCATTTTCAACGGAGGTTTTTTCCCAACTCGAATTTGAAGAGCTGTACGATCAGATTCAGGGAGTGATTGCAGCTTTTCCCAATAAGACCAGACAAATTTTTCTTAAAAACAAGTTTGAAAACAAGTCCATAAAGGAAATTGCTGCAGAATTTGGTATTACTGAATCTACTGTCCGTACTCACCTTAGTAACGCCAATCACAATCTAAAGCATCAGCTGAAGGAAACTTATCTGCTTACACTAGTTTGCTGGATTTTCTATTCGTGATCACATTATCCAATTATTAATTTTTGATCTGAATAATTTATGATTTCCTAATCCCTGCCAACTAGACACTTGATCCATAAATAGACTCTTAATACTAAGACCCTACTTATGGAAAAGAATTATTTGAAGTTACTGGTTCAGAAATTATTCGACAGAAAGATCAATCCGGAGGAATTGACCCAACTGAACGAATGGTATGATTCCCTTGAGTCGGAGGAATATCCTGTTCCTGACAAGTTGAAAGCAGATTCTTGGGTCCATATCCAAAATAAAATTGGGAACATCTCCAGTCACTCAAAGCAGTCAGGCATATTTCCCTGGATAGCCAGAGTGGCCGCTGCGGCTGTAATCGTCGTTGGTGCTTACGCCGTTATTCAACATCGATCAGTCGAAACTCCCCGCACTATTTCAGCAGCAGGCTCATATACAAATGATATTGGCGTAGTGAGTACTTTCTTGCTTCCAGATAGTACAAAAGTCTGGCTGAGTTCTGGTTCAACATTAGATTATGTAGCGGATTTTGAACAACACCGCCATGTGACGCTTCAGGGAGAAGCATTTTTTCAGGTCCAAAGAGACTCGTTGCATCCTTTTCAAATTCTGATAGGGGAAGTCACTACTGAAGTTCTTGGGACAACATTCAACCTTAGAGGATATAATGAAGAGTCAGTGGAGCTAGAAGTCTATTCCGGCAAAGTCAAATTCAGCCATCAGAATAATCAGAAAGAGGGACATGTACTGATCAAAAATCAAAAAATAAAATGGGACCGTCAGCAGGGAATGAGACCTATCCATCAATTTGATTCTTCGGTAGCTCCTGATTGGAAACAGGGAGTCTTCAGGTTTGAAGAAGCAGACATCACTGAAATCATCCGGGAACTGGAAAAATGGTATCCATTGGACTTTAAAGTAGTGAATGGAAGTAACTATGATATGTGCCGCTACACCGGAGAGTTTACAAATAGTAGCCTTGAACAGGTGCTTGAAATATTGTCCTATACCCTTAGTCTAACCTATCAAATCCATGAAAATGAAGCTATTATCAAGTTAAAGCCCTGCAATTAAAAAACATCCGATGGCCATAAGACCATCGGAAGAAGATTGAATTAATCCAGACTCTCAGGTGATCATTTGGCGATGCGGCACCTGAAGTCCCAACCTTTATCTGTCAAAATTATGAAAAAAAAATTACTGAGACTCATGTGGACTACTTCCAAAAGCCTGATGATTATATATCTGACGGTTTATTGCATGAGTGGGCTGGCGCTGGCGAATGATACGAATGCGCAGCACCTCAATAAAACAATGATCTCCCTGGAGCAGAGTGAGATGAACGTATTAGATGTGTTTCACCTGGTGGAAGCGCAATCTGATTTTAGATTTCATTTCAATCCATCGCAGATTGAGAATAGTGCCATCACCAAAATTGGCTCTACCGATTTGGAAAGTTTGCTTTATGAAATCGCAAGGCAAACAGGCCTTTCGTTTAAACAGGTGAATGAATCCATTGGCGTTAAAGCCACCGCCAAGAAGTCGGATCCTGTAGTAGAAGTACAAGTGAAAATATTTGGGAAAGTGCTTGACATTGAGACGAATGAACCGATTTTTGGTGCAAATATTTACTTACCATCTGCGAGCCAAGGGGCTGTCTCCGATCTTGATGGGATTTGGGCGTTTGAAGTAGATGAAAATCTGATCGGCGAGGAAATTAAAGTCTCTTCTTTGGGTTATTTTCCTACGACTGAAGTGATCAGGTCCGGGGAAATGATCATTTACCTCAAGCCACAAGAGCTGGAGGAAGTAGTAGTGGTAGGATATGGTACGCAAAAGAAGTTGAACCTTACTGGGGCTGTAGACCAAGTGGGAGGTGAAGTTTTCGAGAACAGACCTGTCTCCAATATAGCTCAAGGTCTTCAGGGTGCCATCCCTAACCTGAACTTGGTGGTCCAAGATGGTAAACCTATCCAGTCTCCAGCCTTCAATATCAGAGGAGCGACATCCATCGGTCAGGGAGGAAATGCATTGGTACTCATCGATGGAGTAGAAGGTGATCCTTCCTTGATCAATCCATCAGATATTGAGAATGTATCCGTATTGAAAGATGCGGCTGCTGCATCTATTTATGGCGCCAGAGGTGCTTTTGGTGTCGTTTTGATTACTACCAAAAGCCCAAAAAGAGAAAAATTCATGGTGACCTACAACGGCAATTTTTCTGTAAAGCAGCCGACTACTGTTCCTGACTTGGTGTCGGATGGATATACCTGGGCCAGTATGTTCAATGAAGCGTGGACAGCCTGGAACGATTACTCGCAGACTCCTCAGAATGCTAACAAAACACTTCCTTTCTCCCAAGAATATCTGGCGGAACTGAAGCGAAGATCAGAAGACCCTTCTTTGCCAAAAGTGGAAATTGGACCAAACGGGGAATATATCTATTATGGAAACACGGATTATTATGGTGAGCTGTATAAAAAAAGCACGTATTCCCAGGAACACAATCTCTCTATGTCAGGAGGATCAGAGAAACTTGGGTACTACATTACTGGACGTCTATTTGATCAGCCGGGCCTGTTCAAATACAATTCAGATGATTTCAAACAATATAACTTCCGCGCCAAAGGAAATATGGAACTTGCATCTTGGCTGACGGTTGAAAATAATACTGACTTCTCCTATAGAACCTATCATAATCCATTGAATGTGGGCGAAGGTGGTGGAATCTGGAGAAATATTGCTGATGAGGGTCATCCTATGGCTCCGTTGACAAATCCGGATGGCACTTATTCCTACTCTTCAGCATACACTATCGGAGATATGATGTATGGTAAAAACGGCATTGATAGTGAGCGGAGACTTCTTAAAAATTATACAGGTCTGACTGCTTCACTTCTGGATAATCGGGTCAAAGTGAGAGGTAATGTGACCTTCCAGACGATTGACAATAACGAAACGAGGCTGCGGGTACCTGTTCCATACAGCAGAAGTGAAGGTGTAATCGAATATGTAGGGCTGAACACCAATGATATCCGGGAAACGTATGCCGAAACCAATTATTTGGCTACTAACCTCTATGCGGAATACGAGCCACAGCTGGGAGAAAACCATTTTATTAAGGCATTGGTCGGGTACAATTATGAGCAGTCTACATTCAACCGGATAATCGCACAGCGTAACGGCCTGATCTACGAAGATGCCCAGGATCTTAATCTTGCGCTGGGCCAATCTATAATCACCGAAGGCGGTTATGAAAAGTGGAACGTAATGGGAGGATTTGTCCGGGTCAATTACGACTATAAAGGTAAATATCTGGCAGAAGTCAATGCACGATATGATGGGTCTTCAAAGTTCCCGGAAGATGAACGTTATGCTGTTTTTCCTTCCTTTTCTTTGGGATGGCGGGTTTCTGACGAAAGTTTCTTTGACTTTGCGAAGCCGCTTGTTACGGATTTTAAAATCAGGGGATCATATGGGTCCCTGGGTAATGGAAGCATTGACTCGTATGCGTTTCAAGAGACTTTCGATATCGAAAAATCTACAAGGATCATCAATGGTATCCTGCCACAGTATACAAGTCAGCCGGGGGTGTTGCCGTATGGCCTCACTTGGGAGACATCAACTACTGCCAACTTAGGCCTTGATCTTGGGGTTTTTGAAAATCAGTTGACTTTTACCGGTGATATCTATGTGAGAAAAACTACCGATATGTTCACCGTTGGTAATTCACTGCCTGCAGTTTTTGGAACCGATGTTCCAAAAGGAAACTATGCAGACTTGGAGACAAAAGGTTGGGAATTTGTAGTGGCATGGAGAGACCAGGTTAGTATGGCTTCAAAGCCCCTTAACTATGAAGTGAAATTTTTCATGGCAGATAATACTTCTACCATTACCAAATATAATAATCCAGATAAGCGACTGACGGATTATTATGAAGGAATGAAAATAGGAGAGATGTGGGGGTTTGAAACACTTGGTTTATTTCAATCTATGGAAGAGATCAACGCTCATGCCGATCAGTCATTTATACAAACTTCATCCACTTATACGATCTTGCCCGGGGACATCAAGTTTAAAGATGTGAATGGTGATGGTAAAGTTGATATTGGTACAAATACGGTGGACAACCCTGGTGATAAGCGGATTATTGGTAATTCTTCTCCAAGATACACGTATGGGTTTAACTTGAACTTGGACTGGAACAACTTCTTTTTCTCAGCATTTGCACAGGGAGTGATGAAACAAGACTGGTGGCCAGGTGCCGAGGCAAGCCTGTTCTGGGGACAATATAACAGGCCGTACAACGACATCCCTACATCTATGTTGGGCAATATTTGGAGTGAGGATAATCCGGGCGCATACTTCCCAAGATACAGAGGCTACACTGCACAGGGAAATAATAAGCAACTTACATCAGTACAAACCAGGTACATTCAGAACATTGGATACATCAGACTGAAAAATATTCAGGTCGGGTATAATCTTCCAACTAAAATGACAGAACGACTGAAAATGACCAGCGCACGGGTTTATTTTTCAGGAGAAAATTTATGGTCTTGGTCTCCTTTTTATAAAGTTACCAAAGATTTGGATGTGGAGAGCACTGGAGGATCTGATAGGGTCCTTACATCAGGTACATCGGGCAATGGCTATAACTACCCGATCCTGAAAAGTTTCACTTTTGGAGTAGCGGTCAGCTTCTAATTATGCCTTGAGGATCCCATTAAAATCAACTTTGAATCACAATACGCTAATCATGAAATTTATATATAAAATACTATTCATTCCGATCCTACTCTGGACAGTGTGGAGCTGTGGAGATCTGGATCAGATGCCACAATCTACCACCACAAATCCGGCGGTTTTCGGAAGTGAAAATGGACTTTCCTTATATTCCAATTCCTTCTATTCAATATTACCCTCAGCCAACACTATTCATACAGGTGATGCAATGGCAGATTATGCTGCACGAAATCAAGTGCCCGAATTTTTACGCGAAAATGCCTTCGGACCGAGACAGAGTTCCGGTTGGGAATGGGAGGATCTGAGAAATATCAATTACTTTCTTGAAAATAATAATTCAGAAAAAGTACAAGAAGAAATCCGGTTCCATTATACCGCATTGGCGAGATTCTTTAGAGCGTATTTCTACTTCGAAAAAGTAAAACGTTTTGGCGATGTGCCCTGGATCAATAGAACCATGAATGTGGATGATCCGGATCTATTTGCAGGTCGGGATCCACGTGCATTGGTGATGGATTCAGTATTAGCAGATTTGAATTATGCATTGCTACATATCCGTGATGTCAATGACGGGTCTAGAACTACCATCACGAGAGACGTCGTATTGGCGTACAAGTCCCGTATCGCATTGTTTGAAGGTACATTGAGAAAGTACCATCCAGAGTTGGGTTTAGAGTCTTCCGCAGAATCATGGCTGGAAGAATCAGTGAGTGCTTCCCGGGAACTGATCGATGGAGGCAGGTTCTCGATAAATACTGCCGGAGAAATGCCTTATCGGAATCTCTTCATCAGTAAGACACCAGTGGCTTCTGAAATCATCTTGGCTGTAGCCGCTGATCCAGATTTGGCAGTCTTCCATGATGCAAACTGGTGGTGGACTTCATCAACCTATGGAGCTAGGGTAAGTTTGACGAAAACATTTGTAAATACCTATTTACAGCAAAATGGTCAACCGTTTACAGATAAAGAAGGGTATGACGAAATGGTGTTTTTGGAAGAAGTAAAAAACCGGGATTTGCGGTTGTCACAAACGATCAGAATGCAGGATTACACAAGGACCAATGCTGGAGCTGAAGTTCCGTCCCCGCCGGTTTTCTCTTATACCTACACAGGATACCAGCCGATCAAGTGGACTTTGGATGATATGTTCTTTGATGGAGGTAACAGAAATGACAACAGTGTCTCCATCATCAGGTATGCTGAAGTGCTTCTGAATCATGCGGAGGCTAAAAGAGAACTAGGGGATTTTGGTGCAGAAGACTGGAATATTACCATTGGATTAATCAGAGAACGTGCCGGTATCGCTAATGCAATGAGTTTGCCTACTAAAATCGATCCTTATTTACAGGAAAACTACTTCCCCGAACTTTCCGATCCGGTTCTCCTTGAAATCAGAAGAGAACGGGGGATCGAGTTAGTATTTGAAGGCCTACGGTTTTACGATCTGGTACGATGGAAGAAAGGGGAACTTCTTGAAATGACCTGGGATGGATTTTATGTGCCAGCCCTTGATCAGCCTTTAGATCTGAATGGAGATGGAACATTAGATGTCTCATTTTATACTACGGCTCCGGCTAATCCAGTTGCAGGTGTAACTTATATCAATGTAGCCGGAAATATCGGGTCTGGAGTCAATCCACAGCAACTTGCTCAAGGCAACAAAGGGAAACTTACCTGGCTGGCACAGATTCCTAAAGTATGGGACGACAAGAAGTATTTGTACCCGATTCCCGAGAATGACCTGTTGATGAACCCTGAACTGGGTCAGAATTCCGGTTGGTAGAATTAGAATAACCTTACACATAAATAAATACTAATGAAAAAGATCTTTTTGGGAATTGTAGCACTTCTTTTTGTAGGCAATATCTCATTTGCCCAGCAGAAGGAAGAGTTGACCGTAGCTACATTTAATATCCGGTATGATAATCCCGGGGATGCACCTGACACATGGTCAAACAGGCTTCCGGTGATAAGTTCGCTAATTCAGTTTCATGAGTTTGATGCATTCGGGATTCAAGAAGGACTTTCTCATCAGGTGCTCCAGCTGGATTCAGCGTTAGTTGATTTCACCTATTTGGGTGTAGGAAGAGATGATGGAAAAACGGCTGGGGAGTATTCAGCAATTTTCTATAGGCCATCCAAGTTTGAGGTGCTTGATTCTGGGACATTCTGGCTTTCTGAAAACACTTCTAAGCCTAACAAGGGTTGGGATGCTGCATTGCCCCGGATTTGTACTTGGGCAAAAATGAAATCAAAGGCTTCTGGTAAAGAGTTTTTCTTCTTCAATACTCATTTCGATCATAAAGGGGTAGAGGCGAGAGAGAAGAGTGCATCCTTGATATTGGGCCAGATTGAGAAGATCGCAGGAGATTCAGAAGTGATATTGACGGGTGACTTCAATGTGGATCAGGATTCTGCTCCATATGCTGAGTTGTCCAATGCTCCAGGGATAAAGGACGCTTATTTGAATGCCGACCTTGTGTACGCTAATAATGGTACGTTTAACCAGTTCAACACAGATTTAGAAACAGATAAGCGTATTGATCATATCTTTTTGAAAGGTGATTTCACTATTTACAAGTATGGGATTTTGACAGATACCTATCACGGACATTTTCCTTCTGATCACTTTCCGGTGATGGTGAAGGTGGCTTTTAATTGATAGTTTTGCCTTATATTTTGTAAAATGCCGGGGATATTCTCCGGCATTTTTGGTTTACTAAGAACCTAAGTTTAAATATTGGCTATTTGGGCTGGATCAGGAATGAACGGACTCCCATCACTATCATCAATTGCGCCACGGCGTATGTTCCCATGATAAAAATGTCAGCATCTTGGATCGGTATATAGAACTTGTCCAAAGCGATTATAGCATCAGAAATCAAAAACAGGAAGGCCCCAATAAATACTTGCCAGAAGCTTGCAGGGTTGCACTTTCCATAGCGTTCCCGAGCGGTGGTCACCATGCTGATCAATGCAATTATATAGATGATAACAGGGGTCTTTAGAACACCTAAATTGGGGTTGATCAAGTAAAACGTGAATGCACCAAAGAAGTAAATCGGCATGTTGATCAGAAAGGCCTTCACAAAGTTGATATTCCTAATTGCTCCAGGTGATTTCTGAGCTACTTTAAATCCTATGATGTAGCAGACCTGGGTCAAGAAGAAGGCTCCTATGCCATAGATGAACAAGTGTTCCCAGAGCAGAAGTACATCACCAATGAGCGAAAAAATAAGCCCGGCTAAGATGGCTCTGATCAGGAGAGTGGAGGCAATTGGCTTAGTTATTTGATAAAAATAAATGAGCAAGCCGAAAACAATCAGTGGCTTAGAATAAAACCTTAAATTATCTTTTTGCTCAATGAGGAAAGCCATATCTATTAGAGTAGCAAATAGAAACAGGTATAGCCAGAGTATGTCCTTCTTTTTCAATTAGTTAAAAATTTGGATTGTTTAAATATTGTTTAGTTTATATTCTTCAGTATCCATTTGTGGCAATATTAAATTCTGTATATAGCCTAGAAATGTAAATGTGTGAAAGTAGGGTGTCTTTAGAATAATATTCTAAACTACCACAAATCTGTGCAGTTTTCTGAGTGCAAAGGGTTCTTTTTGTGATTAAAACAGAATTTTGTTTAAATTTCTATATTAACAAATAGTTAAAATTTGTGAAATTTGAAGAACAAATCTTAACGGTAATTACCCTTACAAGAATGTGGGTGGATTTACCTTTGTAACGAATTTAAATTCAAACCAACATATTTCAAAACTTACAAATTATGAGGCAAAGTTTACTTAAAAGTTTGATTTCACTGGTATTGGTAATTATTGCCACTATTGCTGTGACACAAGCACAAGTAACCACAAGTTCTGTGGTCGGACAAGTGATTGATTCGCAGGGTGAACCACTGCCGGGGGCAAATATCGTTGCTACCCATGAACCTTCCGGTACCCGTTATGGAGCAGTTTCAAATATGGATGGTAGATACACCATTCCAAATATGAGAATTGGCGGTCCATATACAGTTCAGATTAGTTTTATTGGCTTCGAACCAGTTTCTTATACTGGAATGGTATTGAAGTTAGGAGAGCCATATAGTCTTTCTACCAGGCTTTCTGATGATAGTACTGAGCTAGGTGAAGTGATTGTGACAGGTAGCCGAACAGGTGAGCTGGAATCTAATAAGACTGGGACTTCCACCAGTATTTCTACCAAGCAGCTTACAGATCTTCCGCAGATCAATAGATCAGTTACTGAATTTACCCGTTTGACCCCGCAGGCAAATGGAACCTCATTCGCAGGGCGCGATTCTAGATACAATAATTTGCAAGTAGATGGAGCTAACTTCAATAACGGTTTTGGATTGAGCAGCAATCCTCTTCCTGGCGGTAATTCACAACCTATCTCCTTAGATGCAATTGAGCAAATTTCAGTCAACATCGCTCCTTTTGATGTGACTCAAAGTGGTTTCACCGGAGCTGGTATCAATGCTGTAACCCGCAGCGGGACAAATACATTTACAGGTTCAGCTTATTATTTCAACAAGAACCAGAGTCTTCAAGGCAAGAAAATTGGTGATAATGAATTAGAGGCAACTGACGCTGCTACGAATAATTTCGGCTTTAGATTAGGTGGACCAATCATCAAAAATAAACTCTTCTTCTTTGTCAATGCAGAAAGAGAAGTGAACACTGGAGCAAATGCATCCGGAGCTAACCTTTGGAGAGCTTCGTCAAATGGTGTTTCAGATCCTGAAAATAATATTGCAAGAACGTCTGTAGACGACCTTGAGGCTGTGAGAAATCACCTCATCAATCAATGGGGTTACGATCCTGGACGATATCAGGGATATGCAAATGAGGCTGAGCAATCAAGCACCAAGTTTTTGGCCCGTATCGACTGGAATATTTCCGACAAGCATAAACTTGCAGTAAGATACAATCAGGTGGTTGGTACTTCTCCCCAAACAACGAATGAAACTTCTGGTCCAAGACCAAGAACCCCATTCCCGGCCGGAGCGAGGGTAGGTCCTAATTCTATCGCTTTTGAAAACTCTAATTATGGATTCGAAAACACGGTACGATCCATCACTGCTGAACTAAATAGCTATTTCAGTTCTAAGGTGTCTAATCAATTCTTGGTAACCTATTCAAGAATCCAAGATACCAGAACTACTCCAGGTTCAGAGTTTCCATTTGTGGACATTTGGGATGGTGGAAACATGGTTGATGATGGCGATGGCAATCTTGTGAAGGATCCAGGATCAATGAATTACATGAGTTTTGGTACAGAGCTGTTCTCTTACAATAATGATGTGGTAAATGACAATCTTTCTTTTATCAACAACTTGACATATACAGAAGGCCGTCATTCATTCACTGCAGGGGCAGCATTTGAGCTTCAGAAATTTGGAAACTCCTATGTAAGACTTGGTACTTCATATTACAGATACGCGTCTGTAGAAGATTTCCTTTCCACTGGCACACCCAATGAGGTTGCGCCTACTATGTTTGGTCTAACTTATCCTTATGAAGGCCAGGACACCTACGCAAGGGTGAACTTTGGGTTAGCATCTCTTTATGCTCAGGACAAATTTGCTGTTAATGATCAATTGACCTTGACTCTTGGCCTAAGAGCGGAGTTGCCGATTTATCTAAATGATCTTACTCCTAATCCTTCCATTAACGCCATCACATTATTGGATACAGAATATAATCCAAAGAATTATGATTCCGGCAGCTGGCCGGATTCCAAAGTGATGCTTTCTCCCCGATTTGGTTTTAACTATGATGTAATGGGAGATAGAAGGCTCATCGTAAGAGGAGGAACAGGTGTTTTCTCTGGTCGGGTTCCCTTTGTATGGTTGACTAATATGCCAACTGGTGCTGGAGTACTTCAAAATAACGTAGAACCAGGAAGCTATGAAGAAGTAGCAGGATGGATTGGAAATGTAAAGTTTAATCCTGAGAAATATCATTACCTGAATACTCCCCCTACAGGAGCAGAGGATGTTTTCATCAAGAATCCTACTGATGGAGCACCAAGTTCATTCGCTTTAGTAGATACAGATTTCAAAATGCCAATGGTATGGAGATCTAGCTTAGGTGCAGATTATCAATTGGGTGATTCTCCGTTCATGTTGACAGCAGATCTACTTTATACCAGAGACATCAATGGCGTATTCCAGTTCGGGGCAAACAGAGCTGTATCGCTCGACATAATGAACAGTGCAGGTGATAACCGTGAGGTAGTACTTCCAGGAACAAGTGTAGCATATAATCCTGCTATGGGAGCAAATAATGCAACTATTTTGACAAACACAGATGTGAAAGGTCATGCATTCAGTGCTACGGTGGGCGTGTCAGTCCCTGAATATAAAGGTTTGTCAGGAAGTGTGTTCTATACTTACTCTGCTGCTAAAGAAGTAAGTTCAAACTCAGGATCTAATGCAAGTTCGGCTTGGGGCGCAAGTCCAAATATTAATTCTCCAAATGATCAGCGACTTCATATCTCCAATTTTGCAATTCCAAACAGGATCGTTGCAAACTTGAGCTACAGAGTGGAGTATGCAAATCACTTTGCTACGACGGTTGGTATATATTATTCTGGAGAAAATCAGGGAAGAATATCTTATACGTATGCAAATGACCTGAATGGTGACGGCGTAAATGCAGACCTATTGTACCTTCCGGCAAATACGGCAGATTTCAACTTTGTGGACATTGTATCTGATGGTAAAGTAGTATATACTGCTGCTCAGCAAATAGATGCATTTGACAGATATGTAGCAGAGAATGATCTGGAAGAATATAGAGGTGGATACGTTCCAAGAAATGCTATTGTCATGCCATGGTTGAGTAGATTTGACGTACGGGTACTTCAGGATATTTTCACAAATATTGGAGAAAGGAGAAATACGCTTCAATTGAGCTTGGACATAGTAAACTTCGGAAATCTATTGAACAAGGATTGGGGAATTCAGCAAACTACTAACGGGGCTCAGAACCTACTTTCCCGTTCGGGAGCTGTAAGTACTAATCCGAATTACATCATGAATTCCGTTTCTGGTACACTACCATCAACACCTTATCAAAACGTGAGTAATTTCTCGACAACTTGGAGCATGCAACTAGGTTTGAGATATATTTTCTAACAAGTTTATTGCTATACTATTAAAAAGCATCCCCTAAAAAGGGATGCTTTTTCTGTTTTACTGCAGAGATTTTATTTATTTTTAAGAGAAACATTTTAGCTATATGAAGAAACTTATACTTTTTCTAACAATGATTTTTGGTGTTCATGCTTACTTACATGCTCAAACTGATTCGCTCCTGTTGAGCAACGGAAATCTGATCGTAGGGGAGATAAAAGGGATGGACAAAGGCGTGTTGACAATAGAGACAGACTACAGTGATTCTGATTTTAAAGTCACCTGGAAAGAAATTAAGAGGATCAGATCGCAGACCAAGTATTTAATCACACTTTCAAACGGTAAACGCTACAACGGTACGCTGAACAGCGTTGATTCCACCCAAATAGAAATAGACACGTATGATCCCGAAGGATTACTGCGCAATTTTTCAAAGAAAAAGATTCAAGTTGAGCAACCGGAAGGAGATAAGGAAGTCGCTAATCTTACAGATGTAGTTTACCTTAATGCGCTGGATGAAGGGTTTTGGAGCAGGCTTTCAGCCAATATTGATTTGGGATGGAGTCTTACCAGAGCTAATAACCTTCGTCAGTTTAACCTCCGAAGTGGACTTGGATATCTTGCCGATCGATGGAAAGCGACGGCTTCTTATAATGCCATTCGCTCCACACAGGATGATGTAGCGGATGTCAAACGAACCGATGCCAGCGCGGCCTATAATTACTTTTTGCCCAAAGATTGGTTCTTGCTTTATAACTTCACTTTCTTATCCAATACCGAGCAGCTGATCAAAAGCAGGGTGGGTAACCAGATCGGTCTGGGTAAGTATATTATACACACCAATAGGACCTATTTTGGATTTCAGACCGGTGTCAACTTAAACTCTGAATCTTATTTTGATGATACACCATCTAGAAACTCAGGGGAAGCAATGCTCGGTGCAGAGTTGAATATATATGATATTGGTGATCTAAATTTGTTGACAAGCGTGATGGCCTATCCAAGTTTCACAGAAAAGAACCGATTCAGGACTGACTATAAACTGGATGTTAAATATGAATTCTTTTCTGATTTCTACGTGCAGGTAGGTACAACGATGAACTACGATAATCAACCCGTAGAAGGTGCAGCCAAGCTGGATTATGTGATACAGACCACTGTTGGATGGAGCCTTTGAATAGATCCTGTTTAGCTCAATCAATGCATGAAAATATTCTATTCCATCGGATCCTTTCAAGACCCTTTCCGTGCTCATTTTTAGAAAACAGCACCATAAGGGGCTTACCCACGATATGGCTATCCGGAACAAATCCCCAGAAACGGGAATCGAGGGAATTATCCCGATTATCCCCCATCATAAAATAGTAATCTTGCCTGAAAGTATACTTGTTTACCTCTTTACCATCGATTTGCAATTTCCCATCCTGAATTTTTACTTGCTTATGATTTTCGTATTTTTCAATCAATTCACCATATAAGTCAAGTGTTTGCAAGTTGATTTGAATGCTCATTCCAGAGTAGGGTATAGCTAAAGGTCCATAATTATCGGTGTCCCATGATTCGTCCATACCTGCCGGAAATAGCGGGAAGCTTTGAGATAAATCCGTACTTCGATCTATAGAAATAACAGCGGCCGCATTTTCTAATTTTGCTACCTGTCTATGGGTTAAAAACATACGGTACTCGCCAGTGCTTTCCTGCGCATTTCCTGCAAGGAAAAAATCATCAGGTTGAAGCCCCAAGTTATTCAGCTGATGCAATTGGAGTGGGAACTTGGTAATGACATTGTATTGGAATTTAATCGCTTCCGGACTTGCCGTTTGGTCACCATTGATGAAAATGTCCCTGTTCCTAATTTCCAAGGTGTCACCTCCAATTGCCACACAACGCTTAATAAGAAAAGTCATCATGTCTCTTGGGCGATCTGTGGGATCCAGTAAATCTTTTGGGGTATTGAAAACCACCGATTCACCTCTTTTCACATTTCTCAATCCTGGAAAGCGGTAGGAAGGAAGTTGAATCCAATCGAGATAGGAAGGAATATCAGTACCCCAGATTTTCTGATGTGACAGGGGAATCTGCAAAGGAGTTTGGGGAGTTCTGGGTCCATAGTGCACTTTGCTAACAAGTATATAGTCTCCTACTAAAAGAGAATTTTCCATGGATCCGGTGGGAATGACAAAGGCTTCTGCCATTGACCATCTAAATAAGGAGGCAACTACGACGGCAAACACCAATGCATTGCGCCACTCCTTCAGCTTAATTAATAGGGTTGTATGTGCTTTTTTCATTGGACATTTTCAATTGGAATAAAAATAGAGGTTGATTTGAAAATTACTCCATTTACCTCATTGATTTAAAATATTTTAACCTTAAAGAGTTGGGTTTTTAATTCTCTTTATTTTACCTATAAGTATGTCCGCTTTTCTACCAGTAGTGAGGCTAAAACATAATAGGATTTGATTAACACTTGCATTTAGGCCGCTTCGGTCTCCCGTCTTCTGGACGGGGGAGCAAAGAAGTTACGGCTACTGGCATCATTCCGTATATCCCTAATTATTAATCTGGTTTTATAGCAAGCTGTAGATTGCTGGGTATTAATTCCGTATCGTTTAGGTATAAGAATTATTGTGTCAGGCATCCTCTATTTTTTCCATTGATCTGATAGATCAACCACCAGTATGTTTTGTGGCAGTTTCCTTATCCAAGGAAGTTAATTTTGCCGTATTAGAACAATACCATGTGCCCAAAGTTAATCATCCATGTTATACCATAAGATATTCCCAAATCAGGCCAGTAATGAATGGGTAGTATTCATACATGGTGCAGGTGGATCTTCTGCAGTATGGTATAAGCAGCTTAAAGATTTCAATGAAAAGTATAATCTATTGCTCATTGATCTACGGGGTCATGGAAAGTCTGCAAATTTGCCCAAGGCCATCTATGACCGGAAATACACATTTCAGGCGGTAACTCAAGATGTGATAGATGTACTGGATTTTCTGAAGATTCCACCAGCTCATTTCATGGGGGTATCCTTGGGTACTATTATCGTAAGGCAGCTTACGGAATTAGAAAAGTGGAGAGTCAAATCATTGGTTTTGGCCGGTGCTGTCACCCGGCTCACTTTTCAGACGAGAATATTGGTCTTTCTTGGCAATTTATTTAAGAAAGTAATACCCTATATGTGGTTATATAAGCTCTTCGCTTTTATAATCATGCCCCGAAAACAACATGCTGAATCGAGGAATCTATTTGTTCGTGAAGCCAAGAAGCTTTGCCAAAAAGAATTCATCAGGTGGTTTCAATTAACTAGAAGTGTAAATCCCCTTTTGAAATACTTTAAGGAGTCTGATCTGGAAACACCTACCTTGTATGTGATGGGAGATCAGGATGTGATGTTTTTGGAACCGGTAAAAAATATAATTAAAGAACATAAAAACGTAGTATTGAAGATTTTGAAAAAATGTGGGCATGTGGTAAACGTGGAGCAGCCTCATGAGTTTAACCGGATTTCCCTCGCATTTCTCCAAAATATGAACGCTTAAGAACTTTTCTTTTCTACATGAAAAAGCAAACTAAAATCATATTGATTATCGCTGTAATTCTCATTGCAGCTATTTCTTACATCTACCCTCGAATGGATCATCGGAAGGGTAATGAAATGGGAGTAGCTTCAGTGGGTGCTGGGCCAGGCACCCCCTCAGATTTGCCAGTTAAAGTGGTAAAACTGCAGCGGGAGACACTACGAAATCAATTGTCCATTACGGGCACTATTCAACCAAATGAATCTGTTGACCTTCGTACTGAAATTTCGGGATTGGTGACGCGAATCAGCTTCAAGGAAGGTGAATTTGTCAAAAAGGGAACTCCGTTGGTATATCTGAATGACGATGAACTGCAAGCTCAATACCAGCGGTTAGAATATACCCAGAAGCTCTTTGAAAGTCAGGAAAATAGACAGAAGCAATTATTGGCACGTGAGGCAATCAGTCAGGAGGAATATGATATCGTCCTGAATCAATACAATACGACACTTTCTGATTTGAAATTGGTAGAAGCCCAGCTCGCAAAGACGGTAATAAGAGCACCTTTTGATGGGATATTGGGATTAAGACAGGTGAGTGAAGGAAGTGTTATCGGGACGACAGATGTGATTGCCAACTTTGTAAACATTGACCCCATTAAAATAGAGTTTTCTATACCGGAACGATATGCCAATCAGGTGAAAGTGGGGTCGCCGATCTATTTTTCCAATGAATCATCTCCTGAAGAAGTGGTGGGGAAAGTATATGCTTTTGAGCCGCAAATAGATGCTGCTACACGGACGTTAACCTTAAGAGCTGAAAGTCCAAACAAGGAGCGTAAGTTTTTGCCAGGGATGTTTGTACGTATTAGATTTGTACTGGAGGAGACAGAAAATGCACTAATGGTGCCTTCTGAAGCCGTGGTTCCAGAGTTGCAGGGATATAAAGTTTTTGTAGTTGGTGCTGATAGTACAGCCGAAGAGCGGTCGGTGGAAATCGGTACCCGTACAGATACACATGTTCAGATCACCAGTGGTCTGAATGTCGGAGATCTGGTACTCACCACAGGTGTTTTACAAGCGCGACAGGGAACTCCTGTAGAATTCACACAAATCAACTAACATGGCTAGCTTATCAAGTGTAAGTATTAACAGGCCAGTTCTGGCAATAGTAATGTCTTTGGTCATCATGCTATTTGGTGCCATCGGTATTTCATTTTTAGGAATCCGGGAATTCCCGAGTGTTGATCCTCCTATTATTAATGTGAGAACGACCTACGTAGGTGCGAATGCAGACGTAATTGAAGCTCAGATCACCGAACCCTTAGAAGAGGCAATTAATGGCATTCAGGGGATCAAATCATTGACTTCTACTTCCAATGATGGGGGAAGCAGCATTACCGTGGAATTTGACGTAGGGGCGGATTTGGAAGCTGCCGCAAATGATGTGCGCGATAAGGTCTCCGGTGCGCAACGTAACCTGCCTCCGGATGCTGAACCACCTGTTGTTTCAAAGGCAGATGCGGATTCCCAACCTATTGTTTTTCTCAATGTAAAAAGTGACGAAAGAAGCTTGCTTGACCTTTCGGATATCGCTGAAAATGTTTTCAAAGAACGGCTTCAGACTATTCCGGGTGTCAGTAGAGTGCAAATTTGGGGAGAGAAAGAATATGCCATTCGTCTCCGGATGGACCCACTTAAAATGGCTTCATATGGAGTGACTCCATTGGATGTACTGGCTAAAGTACAAAGTGAAAATGTGGAGCTTCCGTCAGGAAGGATTGAAGGTGAGACGATTGAACTGTCTGTACGGACGAAAAGTAGATTAAGTACTCCCCAAGAATTCAATGACCTCATCATTAAAGAGGACCAGAATAACATTGTACGGTTTCAGGATATAGGCAAAGCAGAATTGGCGGCATTGAATGAACGTACTGTGCTGAAGCGGGATGGCGTCCCAATGGTGGGTGTGGTGCTGGTCCCTTTGCCCGGGTCAAATAACATTGAAATTGTTGATGAATTTTATAGAAGATTAGAGTTAATTAAAAAGGATCTTCCTGCTGATGTCGGCTTGGAGATTGGTTTTGATTCCACTGAATACATTCGTAGTTCCATTTCAGAAGTCCAAGAAACCATCATTACTGCATTTATATTGGTGGTGGCCATTATCTTTCTGTTTTTGCGGGACTGGAGGACTACTTTCATTCCTGTTATTACTATTCCAATTTCATTGATTGGGGTATTTTTTATCATGTATTTGATGAATTTTTCCATCAACGTTTTGACGCTTCTAGGTATAGTATTGTCAATTGGTCTGGTGGTAGATGATGCAATTGTTGTATTAGAAAATATTTATTCAAGAATAGAAAAAGGGGAAGATCCACAAGAAGCTTCAGAAAAAGGGTCTGAAGAGATCTTTTTTGCGGTCATTGCAACTACTGTTGCGCTTGCAGCGGTGTTTCTTCCGGTAATATTTTTGACCGGTACTACTGGCCGGCTTTTCCGCGAATTCGGAATTGTAGTGGCAGGTTCGGTCATTATTTCCTCTTTTGTCGCGCTTACCATGACTCCGATGCTGAGCTCTAAATTATTGAAGCGACGGGAAAAGCAAAATCGTTTTTACACCTTCACCGAGCCTGGATTTGTATGGATCAATGATAAATATGATGCTGCATTGGGATGGTTTATGCAATTTCGTTGGATGTCTTTTGTTCTGGTGATTTTCATGGGTTTTGGAATATATTGGTTGTTCAATCAGATTCCAAGTGAACTTACTCCGACTGAAGACCGGGGGGAAGTTCGGATCAACCTGACAGGGCCTGAAGGAGCTACCTTCAGCTACATGGACCAAGTGGTAGATCGAATGGTGGCCGATTTCAACAGTCAACTTCCAGAAGAGGATTTAAGAGGACTGATTTCTGTGACGTCCCCCGGATTTGGAACATCAAGTACTAATTCAGCTTTTGTCCGTCTCATTCTTAATAATGCTGAGCATCGCGAGAAATCACAGCAAGAGTACTTCAATCAGATCAATGGCATGTTGAAAAATTATACTGCTGTACGTGCATTTGCTTCACAGGCACAATCCATTGGAAATACCCGTGGGGGACTTCCGGTACAATATGTATTGCAGGCACCCACTTTGGAAAAGCTGAAAGAAGTGATTCCGACTTTTATGGAAGAGGTTGGAAAAAGCCCGATATTTATTTTTTCGGACATCAACTTGAAGTTTACTAAACCCGAACTTGAAATAGAAATAGACCGGGCAAAGGCACGTAATATTGGCGTTTCAATTCAGGAAATCGCGCGTACGCTACAGCTATCTTATTCTGGTCAGCGTTTCGCTTACTTCATCAAGAATGGTAAGCAATATCAGGTGGTGGGCGAGATGAGACTGGAAGATCGGAATGAGCCCGTGAACCTCAGGATGCTTTATGTAAGGGCTGATAATGGACAGCTGGTGCAGCTGGACAATTTGGTGACAGTTACAGAAAAAAGTACTCCACCCCAGTTGTACAGGTTCAACCGGTTTGTAGCAGGAACCGTGTCTGCCAACCTTGCGGAGGGTTATACCATCGGTCAAGGATTGGATGAGATGGATCGAATAGCAGAGGAAGTGTTGGATGATTCCTTTACAACTGATGTAGAAGGACCTTCCAAAGAATTCAGGGAAAGCTCTAATTCCCTATTATTTGCATTTCTTTTTGCACTTGTGCTTATCTATCTGGTGCTCTCCGCCCAGTTTGAAAGCTTTACTGATCCTTTAACCATCATGTTTACGGTTCCATTGGCTCTATTTGGCGCATTATTTACGCTATGGCTTTTTGGCTTTACGCTGAATATCTTCAGTCAGATTGGGATCATTATGCTGATCGGGTTAGTCACGAAGAATGGAATTTTGATTGTAGAATTTGCCAATCAGCGAAAAGCCACTGGACTTACTGTCGATGAAGCAATCTATGGTGCAGCTGTGGCCCGGTTCAGACCAATTTTAATGACGAGTTTATCAACTATCTTAGGCATTTTGCCGATTGCTTTGGGGCTTGGTGCCGGCGCAGAAAGTAGAGTTCCTATGGGAGCAGCGGTTATTGGCGGCTTGACTTTCGCAACCATCCTAACGCTTTTTGTCATTCCAGCTATTTACACATATCTCACTTCCAAAGAAGGAAGATTAGCCAGAATTTAATGAAGAATTATAGTTTATTTCTCCTTTTTAGCATTGTAGGTTTTGCAGCTTATGGCCAAAGCCAAGAGACCTTAGACCTTGAAAAAGCGATTGAGTTAGGTCTGGAAAATAACTTCCAGGTGAAGATCGCTGTGGAAACTGTCGATCAACGTGAGCGGGACAAACAGATAGGATCAGGTGAACTCTTTATGCCTACATTGGATGCTTCTTACGCCAGAAACTTCAGTAATGAGGATGTACAGCAGGAGTTTGCAACTGATCCTGTTCCCAGAACTATAGAAAATGCGAAATCCAGAACTGAGAATTTTACAGTTGCAGGGATATATGGCTTTCGACCAGAGAGTTTTGTCGTCATGAAACGACTCGGAGTGCTGACAGAAATATCAGAACTTGATGCAAAAATCGCTGTTGAAAATACGGTAGCAGGAATTTCCTCTGCCTACTATAGATTAGTTCTCGAGCTACAACGACATGAAGTCCTAAAGCGGACGCTGGATCTTAGCCAGGCCCGTCTGGATATTGCAGAAGCGCAGTATCAATTAGGAGGAGCAGGAAAGCGTGATTACCTCACAGCGGAGGTGGATTACAATTCAGATCTTAGCCTGCTTTTGGGCCAGGAGCAGGTGATTAAGAATGCCCGGGTGAACCTGAATGAATTAATGGCGCTCAGGCCAGAAACAGAGTTCATGGTCAAAGATACCATTTTGATTGGTGAAGAACTGCATTTACTGGAATTGGAGGAGAATGCGATGCTGGATAATAAACAATTATTAATTGCTCAGAGGCAAGAGAATGAGGCTTTTTTGGCCATGAAAGAGTTGCAATTTTCACGGTTGCCGGTGATTAATTTGAGCGCGAATTATGTAGACAATACCTCCAATTCGGATGCGGGTATATTGACTCAAAATCAGCGTCAGGGATTTAACTACGGAGGGAATATCCAGCTGAACCTTTTCAGCGGGTTGACATTGAACAGAAGAATCCAAAATGCGAAAGTTCAGCAGCGGATTCAGGATTACGCGCTGGATCAATATGAAATCCAATTACGGTCAGATATTCATCGGGCATACAATACTTATCTGACAAACCGGAACTTGCTTAAGGTGGAGCAAAAAAATTATCAGGTGGCAAAGGAAAGTACTGAGATCGCCCTAGAGCGGTTCAGGCTGGGGATAGCATCCTACCTGGAATTTCGTGATGCGCAGGTGAATTTACTTACTGCCGAAAACCGCCTTATAACCTCTATTTATAATATTAAAGAGCAAGAAATTGAACTCCGAAGACTTTCTGGGAAAATTTATTTTCAGAATAGCTTTACGGATTTAGACTTGAGTAGCGATGACTAAATTGTACATTCTTGATTTTTATACGCAAGAAAATTGTACTATTTGCTTTTTTTAACTCAGATGGAAGTTTCTTTTGGCATGGCGTTTGTCAAAACCGATCCGTGTAACATCCAGAGACTTACGGGTCTCTTGTGAATGAAAAGAACATTTATTTTATTTACTTCCGTACTGATCCTTTTTCTCTTTGGGGTGCAATGCACTTTCTTTGAGCGAAACTTGAACGTCAAATTCAGGAAGGATCCATACATTCTAGATCTTCAGGGAATTCAAAATAGGGGGTTTATAAGAGCCGCTGTTGACAATAATTCCACTGGATATTATATCTACCGGGGAAGAAGAATGGGGTATGAATACGAGCTCCTTAGAGATCTTGCCAAGCGGCTGAAAGTCCAGTTACATTTAGTATTGGTTTCTGATATAGACAATGCATTTGAATATCTCGCCGATGGACAAGTGGATATAATTGCCATGAATCTGGCAGAAAACGCTGAGCGATCCAAAAAGACTTCATTTACCAGACCACTTGGCAAAATGAATACGGTGCTAGTGGGAATGGAATCTTCAGGCAAGATCAACGCATGGGATGAGCTGGGAACTGATTCCATACATGTACGTGATGGAGCGGTCTATAAGTCTCAACTACATGCTATCAAAGATTCTCTTAGTTTGCCATTTCAGATTGTTCCTACTGCAGATCATGAAGAAACATTGATAGATCAAGTAGTGGATGGAAAAATTAAGTGGACCGTTGCTGACCAAAATATTGCGCAGGTGAATGCTACTTATTATGATGGGCTGGACATCTCATGGAAAGTACAGAAGAAAGGAGATGTAGCTTGGGTAGTCAGGGATAATAGTACAAAGTTGCTTGGTGAGCTGGATATTTGGCTGAAGGAAAAGGAGAAGAAATTCATCCCTAACCTGTATGCAAAATATTTTCTGAATTCAAAAAATAGTTATTTCAGAAGTAATAGTCCCTTTTCGTCTCTAGCGGGAAGTCAGATATCAGAATATGATGATATTATTCAAGATGGAGCAGAGCAGCTGGGATGGGATTGGAGACTTCTTGCTTCACTTGTATTTAAGGAATCACGCTTCGATACGGTAGCAGTTTCTTATGCTGGTGCGAAAGGCTTGCTACAACTGATGCCCGTCACTTTGGAACGATTTGGGGTGACAAACCCCAATGATCCACAAGAATCATTAATGGGTGGAGTCAAATACCTACAATATTTAGATAAATTTTGGATGGAGCGTGTTCCAGACACCAGTGAACGGTTGAAGTTTGTCTTGGCATCCTACAACATCGGCCATGGACATGTGGAGGATGCTTGGAGGTTAACGCTGAAGTATGGGAAAAATACCCAGACTTGGACTACGGTTTCAAAATTTTTAGAATTGAAAAGCAATCCCGATTATTATCTGGATCCAATGGTCAAGTCTGGATATGCAAAAGGGCAATTGGCTGTCAATTATGTTTCTGATGTGCTGAGTATATTTGATTCCTACAAGGCGTTGGTAGAACCTTAAGCACCTTCATGCAATTCAAAAAGAGCTTCGATCTCGACCGGAATATTATCAGGGAGCGTTCCCATTCCTACTGCGGAACGCACTCCTATTCCATTTTCTTCTCCCCAAACTTCAGCAAATAGTTCGCTACAGCCGTTGATGATGTAAGGATGCCGCTCAAATGTGGTAATGCAATTTACCATTCCCAATATTTTGATCACACGCTTCACACGGTTCAGTGAACCTAGATTTTCTTTTATAGTGGATAGCATGGCCAGGCCAACTTGTCTCGCTGCAAGTTTTCCAGCTTCCATATCCATATCCTCTCCGATTCTACCCATGATAAGACTACCGTCATCCTGGACAGTGCCATGTCCAGATAGATAAAGATATTTGCCGTCTATCAGACAAGGCTTGTAGACACCCAGCGGCTTTGGAGCGGGTGGGAGGGAGAGGCCAAGTTTGGAGAAATTACTTTCTGGGGTTTCCATATTTTTTTCTATATAATTAAACGAAGATATCAAGAATAAGCACCCCGGCCAGACCGGCTACGGCTACAACAGTTTCCATTAATGACCAGGATTTTATAGTATCCTTAATACTGACATTGAAAAATTCCTTATACATCCAGAATCCTGCGTCGTTGAAGTGAGAAAACATCAAGCTTCCTGCGCCAATAGATAATACGAGGAGGTTTGGATCCACATTCATTGTGATTATTAATGGAGCAATTATTCCTGCCGTGGTCAATCCAGCCACTGTAGCGGATCCTACGCAGACTCTAATTACAGCGGTGATGATCCAGGCCAATATTAGAGGATGCATATTCCAAGTTTGCAGGCCTTCAGCAATTACTAAGCTGACTCCGGTGTCTGTAAATATTTGCTTCAGCGCACCTGCACCTGCCACGATCAGCAAGATCATCGCAATATCCTTGGTCGCCACCGTGTATAAGTTCATGAGTTGATTCATTTTAAACCCACGGTTAAGCCCCAAGGTAAAGGTAGCAATCAGCACGGAAACCAACATCACTATGCCTGGATCTGCTACAAATGCAATAAGGGGAGCCAAGGGACTTTCTTCGGCTATATTCAGATTAAGTGCAGTGGTACCTACGAGCAAAACGACTGGAAGCAATGCAGTGAAAAAGCTATTTGCAGCTGAAGGGAGCTCTGATTCAGGTTTAATTTCCGCTTGAAATGTTTTAAGCGGCTCCGCTTTCATATTTTTCAAAGTTCTCGCGAAGATTGGCCCGGCCAGCGCAATAGTAGGAATGGCGATCAAGAAGCCATAGAAAAGAGTCAAGCCCATGTTGGCTTCAAATTGTGCCACCAATGCTGCTGGAGATGGATGGGGAGGTAAGAAACCATGGGTAACTGACAGAGCTGCCAATAGCGGGATGCCGACATAGACAGCAGAAATTTTGTATTGGTAGGCCACCGTAAATGCCAAGGGTACGAGTAAAACGAAGCCAACATTGTAGAAAAGGGGAATGCCTACCACTAAACCCGTAAGAGACATGGCCCAGGTAATGTTATTCTTGCCAAAGATTTTCATCAAAAAGCCGGCGATTTGCTGTGCAGCTCCACTTTCAGCGACCAACTTTCCAAGCATGGCACCCATCACGATGACGATTACCAAATCCCCTAGTAATACACCCATTCCACGCTGTACGGAGCCGGCAATTTGATCCGCAGGGAGCCCTAAGAGAAAACCGGCGGAGATAGCTGAAATCAGGAAGGCTAAAAATGGATTCAGTTTGGCCCATACGATCAATAGAACAAGGATCGCAATGCTCAGCAAAACAAGAAGAATAGTCATAGGTTTGAGTCGGGTTTAGCTGGCTAAGATAAAAAAATATGTGATTATCCGCTATTTTGGAAGTTAATCAACGTGTTTGGTTTTTAAGAAACAAGAGCCAAGAATCAAGAGCCAAGAAACAAGAACAAAGTATTCAGTCGCACCTGCCTACCGAAGGCAGGGTGGTCAGTCTCAGTGATCATGCCATGTAAATAAGCCGGTTGATGAATGCATAAAACCTGCCGTAGGTAGGTCATATGGGTAGAATGGGCTTTTATTGTTCTGTGACACAGACCAAAGCAGGAGCCTAGAAGGCAGTCGCAGTAGTCAATTTGCAGATCAAACACCGGATGGCTGCTGTGCTGCTTCTCCAGAAGCTGCACAGCCTTTGTTTAAACTAAGAATATGGGTGATACTAAGCTGGTAACAAGGCTATTCCCGTCGGAACAACTGGTTGGTAGCCAGCATGTCGTGAAACCGGTGAGACGTTCCATCGGAACGATTGGTATTCAGTCGCAGTGTTAAGTGCGGAAGATCAAATTAGGAGTATCAAGACACAAGTATCAGGAATGTCGAGAAAGAGAGGTAAGCGGATCGAACTGATCTGCCTAGAATCAAAAGTACCCTAAATCGTTTTTTGCAAATCATAATATATTAGAGTAAGGTGCCATTACATTTTTGACCAGCGTAGCGATAAGTTGAGTTCTGCAGATAATATTCTGATGATGTAAATTCCCGAAGGTAACTTTGAAAGCTCGGTTGCAAAACGTTCAGCTTCGTATTCAAAGAATATAATTCCCTTACCTGATAGGTCCACTAGTTCTATTGAAGTAGCTATAGGTAAGTTATCAGCAAATAGAAGTTTGGGTTCTGAATGACCAATAGATGGATTTGGGTAGATTTTAACGGCGGAAAGTTCAACCATAGAATATCCTTCCAATCTGAATACATCACTTATTGATGTTTGTTTGGTAAGAGACAATAAGCGGATTTGATAGAAAACAGTAGGTGCGTGTGGCGGAAATTGGTCGTAAAATTCAAAAGAAGATAGCTCCTCAGATTGCTGGTTGTTAGTGACAATACCGATCCGTTTTGGCTCCTCCTCAAGGCTCTCAAATCTATAGATTTCAAATTTTTCTGCGGAACTTTCCCCTGTTACGATCCATGAGATTCTAGTTGAATTTGATTCTCTTTCAGCTTTAGCTTCCAGCCAAATAATTGGAAGAATACTTAGGGTGCGATAGCTGCCCACCGTGAAGTTTTTACCATCCAAGTCATCAAATGCGAGGCTCCTTATTGCCCAGAGGTTGGTATCATCTGTACTTTCTATGTGATTTCCAGGTGCAGCATATCCCGTACAAACGAGCCGCAGGTCTTCTGGCTCATCCACAATTAATTTATCGGCAGATATTCTTAATTCTAACGCGTTGGAAGAAGCGTATAATCCTGAAATCTGAAAATAACTATATAATCTGTATAGGATGGGGGTGCCGTCCGAATCATTGAAACCAGGATTGAAATCAGCTCCTTTGTACTCCACAAACTTCACATTTAGGTTACCTCCAACCGAAGTGCCGAGCATTTGGACCGCCCGGATTTCCCCCTGATATTGATCATAGAACGGAAAAGTAGAATTTGTCGCTATCATCCTTATAGGCGCGTTTTGATATGAAAACTGAGTGACATTTCTCCAATGTCCAGCAGTATATTCCAAACCCCCTGTTCCTAAAGAGTTTATTGTAAGATTTTTTCCCTGGAGGTTTATCCCGCCTTTTTTCATGTGAAGAATATTTCTGACAGTGAGATTTTCCGCAAGAAATACTTCTCCGGATGGTTTCTCCAGTATCAGATCATATGCGTCAAGAGCAAATCCTGAGATGAGCTGGTCATCTACTCCAGCTAAAGTCAAAGCGGTACTTGAAACATTAAATTTTCCTGTTCCGCTTTGGTACATATCTCCATGTACAGCTAAAGAAAGGGGTAAATGTAGGTTTGAAGGTCCTCGAATTTCAAGATCATGCACAGCAGCAGGTTCCTCCGAATTTATATATGTTTTGGAAAGAAAATTTTGAACACTTACTTCATTTTCAAAAATCACTTTTCCATCTAGCTGGAGAGAAGCTGATTCAATTTGCGGTGATGTTCCGGTTAAAATAAGTTCTCCCCCTGATTGTAAATCAAAAAGCGAAGCTGGTCGGGGAGTGGATGCACTCCCGGTCCGATAAAGGATAGTACTGCTGCACTCACTCCTTAATTTGGCACCCTCTTCAATTATAAAATCTCCAAATTCTACAGACCCAAATGAGACATTTGTATTGAATGAGAATGTTGCACATAAACTGGGGACGGAACTGGTATTGACTGTTTGGTTGACGCATCCGGATTTGATGGTAAATTTTAAGGCTTTAAATGCTTCCTGCAGCGTAAGCTCCACGCCAGGACCCGGGTCAAAAACCACAGAATAACGGCTATTGGTCGATTGGGCAGACCAGGCTCCATCAGGAAGGATAATCCGGCTGCTACCTTTGAAGGTGATGGTACTCGTGATGGAGTTGCCGATCCAGTTAGTGGACGGAAAACTTCCAGTGGGAGTTCCGGGTGCAGCTCCTGAGAAGGCTTGTAAACTGCCATAAATAGATAGGTCGAACCCGTTGAGCATAAGCTTTTCCCCAGCACCGCTTTGCGAATTGATAAACAAGCTTTTCACTTCTTCATTCGTGTTGAGAGAAAGTGTGGTCAACACATCAACATACACATCAGTAGTTCGATTTGGAATTGTAGCGGCTGCAGACCAACGGAATCCGTCATATACTTGCCAGACATGAAGACTTCCAAAATCGCCTGAGACCACAGTTCTATAGGACCCAATTTCCTGGCCCATAGAAAGATTGAGGAATAAACTATAGAATGTAAGTGACAGGAATATGCTGTATATTCGGCACGTAAAAATGGGCCAATTAGCCAAAGATTTGTACCGGGTTCCCATCACAAGAAATTTAAAGAGCGGCAAGAAATTATATTTAAAATGGGTATTAATAAAATATTATGTGTTCTAATTTTTTTATTGAGTATCAATGCGTTAACTCCTTCAAATGCCCAGCAATATCAGGTAAGTTTACTAACATGCGATCCAGGAGATCAGATTTATAGTTCGTTCGGGCACAGTGGCATTCGGGTGCTGGAGCTTTCTTCTGGAAGGGATATTGTATATAATTATGGTACGTTTGATTTTGGAGCACCTAATTTCGTTTTGAATTTTGCCGGCGGTAGACTGGATTATTATCTTTCGGTATCTACTTTTGATCGTTTTTTGGCAGAGTACGAATATTTTCATCGCAGTGTCCGTGAGCAGGTATTGAACCTTAATGAGCAGCAGAAGTTTGAATTAATCCAGTTTTTAGAAACAAATTATCTTCCTGAGAATAGAGCGTATCGATATGATTTTTTCTTCGACAATTGCGCCACCCGAGTACGTGACGTAATCAGCACAGTGCTTGGAGATCAATTGGTCTGGCATGACGAGGCTCAGGAAAATGTCGATAAAAGCTTTCGCGAATTGATTGATGAAATGGTTTTTTATATGCCCTGGTCTGATTTAGGAATTGATTTGGCATTGGGATCGCGCTTGGAAAGAGATGCTACTCCTTATGAAGAGCAGTTTTTGCCCAAGTATATGGAAGCATCATTTGGCAGGGCAGAGATTCAAGGTGATGGGCCTACTCGGCCTTTGGTTGGAGAAAGCAGGGTTATTTTGGATTTTGATGCGCCTGAAGAATCTCTTGGAGCACTAAATCCCTATTGGATATTCTGGGTAATAGCGATTATTTTCACAGGGATTACTTTCATTGGGTTTAAGAAGAAACGACTGTTCGTCGGGTTTGATGTTGTCTTCTTTGGCTTGCTGGGAATTGTGGGTTTGGTGATATCATTTCTCTGGATCTATTCAGAAATCCCTTCTACCAAGTGGAACTGGAATTTGCTTTGGACTTTCCCGGGGCACCTTCTGCTTGCAATAGTATTGATGAAAAAGACCATTCAGCAATGGGTGATCAAATACCTGCTTTTTGCTTTGATCATGGCTGATGCAGCAGTTGTCTTCTGGATTTTGGGATGGCAGTCTTTTCATCCAAGCATTATTCCGTTGCTGCTGGTGCTGATTTTGAGGACGAATTATTTGTACTATAATATTGGCAAGTTCAAGCGGGTGGAGCGTTAATAATTTCAGTTCAAAACAAACTTTTGTGTAGGGTAATGATGTTGGATACTTTCGAAGCAACCACATGGAATTTAAATTAACATCAGAATATCAACCGACCGGGGATCAACCAAAGGCTATTGAGCAGCTTACTGAAGGGGTGCTGAATGGCGAAGAATCACAAGTTCTCCTTGGCGTAACAGGTTCAGGCAAGACATTTACAGTCGCTAATCTGATCCAAAATGTCCAAAAACCTACGTTGGTTTTAAGTCATAACAAGACCTTAGCAGCTCAGCTTTATGGTGAGTTTAAGCAGTTTTTCCCTGATAATGCGGTAGAATATTTTATTTCATATTACGACTATTACCAGCCAGAGGCATTTATTCCGAGTTCTGGTACCTATATAGAAAAAGATCTTTCGATTAATGAGGAAATCGAGAAACTACGGTTAAGTGCCACCTCATCTTTGCTTACCGGTCGAAGAGATGTGATTGTAGTTGCTTCAGTATCCTGTATTTACGGTATTGGGAATCCGGATGAATTTGGCAAAAATGTCGTCAGGCTTCAAGAGGGTGATCGGATTCCCCGAAACCAACTGCTGTTTATGTTGGTAGACATTCTTTATAGCAGAACGCAGCTGGATCTTACCCGGGGTACTTTTCGGGTGAAGGGTGATACGGTAGATATTTTTGTTGCTTATGCGGACTGGGGATATCGGATTTTCTTTTGGGGAGATGAAATCGAAGCAATTCAGCGGATAGATCCAGCCACCGGAAAGAAGTTAAACGACGAGAAGATTATCTCCATTTTTCCGGCAAATCTTTTTGTAACCGGGAAAGACACCTTGCATACGGCCATTCATGAAATACAGCATGATATGGTGGCCCAAGTAAATTTTTTTGAGAAGGAAGGTAAATTTATGGAGGCAAAACGCCTTCAGGAGCGGACGGAATTTGATCTGGAGATGATGCGCGAATTGGGGTACTGCTCGGGGGTTGAGAATTATTCGCGCTATTTTGACAGGAGGTTACCTGGGGCTAGACCTTTCTGTCTGATCGATTATTTTCCGGATGATTTTCTCATGGTAATAGATGAAAGTCACGTGACTGTTCCCCAGGTGCGGGCGATGTGGGGCGGAGATAGATCCAGAAAAGTAAATCTGGTGGACTTTGGTTTTCGGCTCCCCTCTGCTTTGGACAACCGTCCGCTGAAGTTTGAGGAATTTCAGGATTTAACAAAGCAGGTAATATATGTGTCTGCCACGCCAGCAGACTATGAACTTGGCATGAGCGAAGGCGTGGTTGTAGAGCAGATAATCCGACCAACTGGGCTGTTGGACCCAACTATTGAAGTGAGGCCAAGTCAGAACCAGATTGATGATCTGCTGGAAGAAATTGATCAAACCATTAAATCCGGTGCAAGAACACTCGTCACTACTTTAACCAAGCGTATGGCTGAAGAGCTGCAGAAGTTTTTGGAGCGGGCTGGGGTGAAGTCAAGGTATATCCATTCAGAAGTCAAGACACTTGACCGCGTTGAGATTTTGCGCGAATTGCGGTTGGGAATATTTGACGTATTAGTTGGGGTGAATTTATTGAGAGAGGGGCTGGATTTGCCGGAGGTTTCTCTGGTTGCCATTTTGGATGCAGACAAGGAAGGCTTTCTCAGAAACGAACGCAGTTTGGTACAGACTATTGGACGTGCGGCGAGAAATCAAGAAGGCCGGGTAATCATGTATGCAGATAAGATCACCGATTCCATGCAATCTGCAATTGATGAAACCAAGCGGAGAAGAGCTTTGCAGATGGAATACAACGAGAAGCATGGAATCACACCTACCACGGTAATCAAATCCCACGATAAAATCATGGGTCAAACAAAAGTGGCTGATTCTAAACGAAATGCTAAGATCTATGCCGAACCAATGCCGGGTGAATTTGGTATGGTTGCGGATCCAGTGGTGCAATATTTGAGTAAAGATAAATTGGAGAAATTAATAGCCCAAACTCAAAAGCAGATGGAGAAAGCTGCCAAAGAGTTGAATTTCATGGAAGCTGCACGTCTGCGTGATGAATGGCAATCTCAAAAGTCCAGGCTGCAAGAGCTTGGCCGTGGTTTGGAAAAATAAATTTTCTAAGTATCAACCCTTATTTATATAATGACACTACAGGAAATTAACTCCTTAGCTGCAAAGGGTGAGGGGCTCAGAATAGAATTTAAAAAGAAGGCGACGTATCCTGAAAAAATTGTTCGTGAGTTGATTGCTTTTGCCAATACAGCTGGGGGAGATCTGCTGATTGGGGTGGATGATGATGGGACTGTTTGTGGTCAGCGTTATATTGAAGAAGAGATTTATGTGATGGAGCGTGCCATTAAGGAGTTGATCTATCCGCGGCTTGATTACGAATTATTTTCCCTGAAATTGAATGAGAAGAAAGGGGTCGCAATTTTTAAGATTCCGGTCAGCACACAGCGTCCTCATTATGTAAAGGACAAAGATCGCAAGCAAGCTTTTATCCGTGTGGCAGACCGTTCGGTACAGGCGAGTAAGGAGGTATGGGAAGTACTTCGAAGGGGAAGAAATCCCAAAGACATCGTATTTACTTACGGCAAGAAGGAGGAGATTTTGATGAAAGCAATTGAAGAAACTGGGAAAATCACCCTTAAAGAATTTGCGAAAGAGGCAAAATTACCCCGTTTTCTAGCTTCCAAAACATTGGTAAAACTGGTATTGGCCAATGTACTCCAGATTCACCCACAGGAATCGGAAGATTATTTTACGTTGAAAGATTCGGGAGTTTAGGTGATATATAAAAGAAAAAGGTAAAAATCTTGCCCTAGAAATTTTAATTGAATAAGAATCAAATATTTGTAAAACAGTTTTGCTAACCATTATCTATTTTGGAGCTAAAATTCTTGATTGATCTGTTTCAACTTAAAGTAGATGAAATGCGTTAAGAAATTTAAGGGGAATAAAAAGTAAATTATGGACGTTCAATATTTAACAAATGACAAAGGGGAAAGAGTTAGTGTTCTTATCCCTTACGATGAATGGAAAAAGCTTAATAATGAGCGAATAAAGTTGCGCAGGAAGTTACAGGAGGCAGAGCTTACCGAGCGATATAGAAATACAATCGCTGATGCTAAGCTCTTTCAAGAAGGTAAATTGGCAACTTATCCTCTTCAGGACTTGTTGAATGAGCTTTGATATTCGTTATAGTGACAACTTTCGCTTCAGTATCATTTCTTCAACAGGTCGAGGAGAGCTTCTAAAGAGGTTTCATTTGCTAGGTCTGTGTCAATAACTTTAATTCCCGTCATTTCTTGAAATCCTTTATTTCCTTGAAGTCCCCCGGTATGCATCGCTAAAATTGAGGCTCCTTTTGGAAAATAGTCCCTTTTGATTAAGTGAAATAGCCCAAATAGCATTTTAGCTGTGTACACTGGGTCAAGTTCAATGCGGAACTCGCCCCAAAACCACTGCATGAATTCTATTAGTTCCGGTTTCCACTTCGCATAGCCTCCAAAGTGGTAATCTGTTCGGATTTCAAAGTCCCCAAGTGGACTTATAGCATACATTTTAAGTAGATCAGCAAGTTCCTGATGAATGAATTCTCCTTTCAGCGCAGAAAATCCAATTAATTTTTGCGCTGAATTTATGCTGCTGAGCAATCCCGCAAATGTTCCCCCTGTGCCGATTGAAGTGGTGATATGTGTATATTCTTGTTCTTCCTTACAAAGAATTTCACTGGTTCCCTGTATAGCCAGCTTATTTGTTCCTCCTTCGGGAATGCAGTAGAATTTCCCGAATTGTTTCTCGAGAATCTCTAAAAATGCTGGCTCATTCTTTTTTCGGTAGCTTTCTCTGTCTACAAAGTGGAGATGCATGCCAGCATTTTCCGCAAAAGAAAGTGTAGGATTTAATGGATCGACACGATCTCCTCTTATAATTCCAATAGATTTAATTCCTACCGCCTTTGATGCAGCTGCGGTTGCATAGATATGGTTGGAGAAAGCGCCTCCAAAAGTCAGCACTGTATCTAAATTGTGTTGTATGGCCTTTTCTAGGTTGTACTTGAGTTTGTAAAACTTGTTTCCCGAAATCACCGGATGCACCAAATCCAGTCGCTTAATAGCAACTTTCACTTCTTTACTGCTAAAGAGCGGATGGTCTAATTCCTGTACTGGGGTTGGTTGGGGGAGGAGCATTTCGGGTGCAATTTGAAAAGATTACTAAAGTTACGTTTGATAATCTTATTTTTGCAGGATGAGCATTCACCCTGAGGAAGATTTCGACGAAGAAGAATTGGATCTATACGAACATTATAAGTTTGTAATAGATAAAGGTCAAACCCCGACTCGAATAGATAAGTTTCTGACTGAAAAAGTAGCTTTTGCTACGCGCAATAAAATTCAGCTTGCTATAGATTCCGGTTCTGTTCAGGTGAATGGGAAGTCTACGAAGGGGAGTTACAAGGTGAAGCCACTTGATGAAATAAGGGTTCTTTTTGAGAAGCCGCCGCGTGACACAGAAGTAATTGCTGAAGATATTCCGCTGGACATTATCTATGAAGATAAGGCTTTGCTTGTGGTGAATAAACCGGCGGGAATGGTGGTACATCCTGCTCATGGCAACTGGAGTGGTACTTTAGTCAATGGCTTGGTTTACCATTTTCAGCATCTTCCTGAGATGAAAGGCAATGTGGGTCGACCGGGTTTGGTGCATAGAATAGACAAGGATACTTCTGGCTTGCTCGTGATAGCAAAGTCTGAGGAGGCGATGACTTTTCTTGCTGCCCAATTTTACCATCATACAATTGACCGGACGTACATCGCCCTGGTATGGGGTGAACCCGTAGAGGATTCCGGGACGATTATCGGGCATGTTGGCCGTAGTGCCAAAAACAGGAAGATCATGGACGTGTATCCTGATGGGAGTCAGGGCAAGCATGCGGTGACCCACTGGAAAGTGCTGAAAAGGTTACGTTATGTAAGTTTGATTCAATGCAATCTCGAGACAGGGAGAACGCATCAAATCCGGGCACATATGAAATATCTTGGACATCCATTATTTAATGATGCGATGTATGGAGGGGATAAAATCAGAAAGGGAACCCAATTCTCGAAATATAAGATGTTTATCCAGAACTGTTTTGAGCTTCTTCCCAGGCAGGCACTGCACGCTAAGTCGCTGGGGTTTGTACATCCAGAGAGCAAAGACCACATCTATTATGAAAGTCCACTTCCGCATGATATGAACCAGGTTCTTGAGAAGTGGGAGAATTATGTAAATTTTGAATAAAGAAAATTTTTATCGAATCCTCAATATTCAGGGTATTTGCTTACGTATACAGCAATAAAATGCGAGTTTATTAGATAAATATGTAATATTTACCTTTTTCTTTACCAATTTTCTAATTATGCCGCTTCAAATATACTTAAATTTAACAATACTGTATTTTTCAATCGATTTCATTAAAAATAATGTAAAAATTCAGAATTTTTATTGATAAATTTTTAAAAAACAATCTACTCCACTATATTTGAATCATAATTAGAGAGCAAACAAACGGTAAGCGCTCAAATTATACTAATTACACTATACTGTAGGATGTTGAAATTGGCAGACAAGCCCTCCTGTCTCGGGGGTGGAGGTCATAGGACAAAGCATTTAGCGAGCTCGTAAATTTGCCTAACTACTCCGTGGAGGTTCGAATCCTTCTCCTACAGCAGGTTATTTTGGGTTTATTGTTAATTGACTAAAACCATGAAATTTTGTTTCATGGTTTTTTTATGCCTTAATTTTTTTAAAACCATTGAGCCTGCGGAGGATAGAACAAAGATGGGCTTATAATATAGCTTTTTAAATTAAAGTTAATCTTCTATATTTTATTTCGTATAATTTTCCAGAAACGAAATAACATTTGGACTTCAATGGGTGAAACCTTCTTTATCATTTTCTCAATAATCATCTTATATTTGTAATTATAATTGTCAATTAGGCAATAAATCGTCGTGTGAATTTAAAATTCTATAAAAATTTAAATTAATGCTTGTCAAAATTTTAATAAACGGATGGTATTTCTAATTTTGACCCAGCAAAATAATTACCGGCTGAAAGTTCTCTCAAGACTTTCAGGTTTACAGCAAGCATAAGGCTCGCAAATCCTATTAAACCAAATCTTGTAGGATGTTGAAATTGGCAGACAAGCCCTCCTGTCTCGGGGGTGGGGAATTTAGTAAAAAGCGTAATTCAAACCGGACTATTGCCTAACTGCCCCGTGGAGGTTCGAATCCTTCTCCTACAGCAATGAAGCAGCACGGAAGTGCTGCTTTTTTCGTTTTAATTTGTCTAATTGTCTATTTTAGAAGAAAATCATTCAATATGGCAAAAGAGCATAAAGTAAAACATTCCCGCCATCCTTTGAGAAAAAGGATTTTAAGGGGCCTGATGTTTACACTTTTAGCGCTCCTCTTCCTTGAGTTTTTGGTGTATTTTGGCTCTAATCTTTTCCTGAGAAACTGGGTAGGAAGGAAATTAAATGAAGCCACCAAAGATGTGTACAACGTTGAATTTAACCGTGTTTATTTTTCCCTGATCAGACGTGGGGTGTTTATGGACGGTATCATCATGAAACCTGTCTCGCCCCATGAAGACAATCAACGCAAAGCCCTATTTGACCTTTCTGTAGATGAGGTCGCACTTCGAAATCTTTGGTTCAACTTCTCCGAAGGCGTATTGTACATTGGCCGTGTGACCTTTGATAATCCAAACATCCACTTAGATTTACCTGAAACTAAGAAAAAGGACACTTCGTCTTTACCGCAAATTGACCAGGAATCACCAGTGAAGGTTCTGGAAGAAGAGATAAAGAAGAGTATACGCGGTATAAATTTCGCGGGAGTATTCATTGAGGAACTGGAGATTGACCATGCTGACCTGTTCTTCTTGAATTTCTTGAGTGACCACTCGCTCAAAGCGGAAAATACCAGATTGTTGGTCAAGGAAATAAACTGGACGACAAAAGAAGAATGGAGCACACCGTTCAATGCTAAAGGATTTGAATTTGACTTAGACAATGTGAACTTCCCGCTTCCTGATGGGATCCATTTTATTCAGGCAGACAAAGTGCTGGTTAATTCACTTGAGAATACAATTGATATCTCAGGATTTTACCTTAGTTCAGATAAATCTGCTGATAGTAGAGCTTATTATGATGTGACCCTAAAAGAACTTCGGGTAGGAAATGTGGCGCTAAATGATGCGTTCATGACATCCAACGTACGGATAGATGAAATCATCCTGAATGAGCCCCAGATTAAAGTGGAGCAGCGTCTGACAAGCCAAAAAGACAGTACCGCTACTGGGGATCTAAATGAACTGATTGAGGGAATTTTGAAATCATTTGAAGTGAAAGAATTATCCGTGAATAATGGAAAATTCACCACTTTCAACGTGATGGATTCCTTAAAGAATAGAATAGACATTAATCAGCTTGACTTCAAAATGGTTTCGTTTTATCTGGGAGATGATGAAGCTAAGAAAGGAAACCAGTTTTTCTACGGAGATGATGCCTCAATGGAGATTCAAAATGCAGATTTGTACTTGTCGGATGACCTTCATGTGATTTATGGGGATAGGGTGAGTGTATCTTCTTTTAAAGATGAAATCATTATCGAAAATGTAAGGGTCGCACCACGTGAGGAAGCGCTCACTAAAATGCAACCGGAAAATATCATCCGTATTTCCTTACCAAAATTGGCCCTCTCCAACACTAACCTAAAGAGGCTGTACAATGAAGGTATCTTTGATATTGAAGAAATGCTGGTGGAGTCACCACAAGTGGAAATCACTGAACTTAATGCAGCCTATCCCGGAGATCAAGATACACGTGTTCCTGTGCAGGAACTTATGGAAGGGTATATGTCAGAAATATTGATAGGCAAGATGGATCTTCGTGATGGAGTAGTTCAGTTCAAAAATGAAAAAGGAATTCGTAGCGATGATATTGGCTTTGAAAAATTTAGTCTACTTCTCGAAAAAGTAAGGCTTCAGCCAGATGCAGATTCAGATGTTCGTAATCAGATTCTGGCAGAAGATATGGTGTTGAGTTTGGACAAATACAGACTGAAACTCCGGGATAATCTGCATGAATTCATGGCAGATAAAATTCTCATTGATTCCAAAAATTCGCTGGTAGTTATCAACGACTTCACGCTTCGGCCCGAGAACCCGCAGTCCATTCAAAAGTCATTGGACACCTACAATAAGTCGGTGGTCTTGAATGTTACTATTCCTGAATTCAGAGTGGAAGGAATTGATTTGATGGCTGCTTACACAGATGAGAAGTTGATCATAAACCGCATCTTAGTTCCTTCTCCTATTGCTGACTTTACAAGATTTAGAAAGAAGACAACTGGTAGGAGCTCCACTACACAAGTAGAGTCTTCTGATGAATTTGCAGAGTTGCTAACTTCTTATTTTTCAGTCATTCAGATTGATTCTGTAAGTTTCAGTGACGGGCAGGTGAAGTACAATAATTTTGCAGGAAAACGCAAAGTGACGTTGAGTGAGGACAGTCTTTCGCTTAATCTAAAAGGCTTTTCCTTGGTGGAAGGACAGTCCAAAATCAAGGGAAGGACATTTTTCTCAGATGAGATTGAGTTGATCTTGAGGAAATATGACTTCAGCGTGGCTGGTGGCAATTATGAAGTTGATACAGACGTTTTCCGTTTTAATTCCCGTGAGAAAACAATTAAAATTGATAATCTGAAGGTACATCCTTCAACCTCAATCAGCAGCAAGCTTGAGTTGTCATTAAACCTGCCCACTGTTACTTTTCAAGGAGTGGATATTGAGGCATTTTTATTTGAAAATGAGCTTGAATTAGACAAACTTGTTGTAGATGGAAGCACTATTAATCTTGATATAAATAAGAATTATAAGGTAAAGCCAAAGGTGGCGAAGAGTCAGGCAATCACTAAGTCATTACCAAAATCTATAGAAAAAGTTTTTATCAATACTATTGAGGCAAACAATTCAAAGCTGCGGATCAATTATAACATAGGAACCAATAATTATGAGTCAATACATACAGACTTTGATTTAAATGTTTCCGGTTTAAATCTAGATTCTGCTACAAACGCTCATAAAGATATTGCTGGGCTTTTTGAGGAGGTAAATCTTACACTGAAAGATTTTTCCTATGCTTTGCCGGATAGTATCCATACCATTAGATTCTCTGCTGTAAATGTGGACAACACTGCCGAGGAGACTGTGTTCTTAAACTTTGAGGTTATACCTAAAAGCACAAAAGGAAATGCTGGTAAACCTGTGTTTTCAGCTAAAATTGATGAATTGGGTGTGAAGAATAATGCTATTCGGGAAATTCAAAGAACTGGAGTCTTCAATTTGGCCCAACTCAGGCTAGCTAATCCAGAGATAAATGTTTACCTGGATTCGGGGAATTTGGTCGGCAAAAACACGAAGGATAAGAAAGAGATGTCGGCTGAAGTGGCTTTAGTCAATTCAATTCTGCTTCAAGATATAGTCCTTAATAATGGAAATATTTATCTACACAATAAGGAGACTGGATTGATTCCTAAAATGTCCTTTAGAAATTTAAATTTTGGGTTACAGGGACTCAATTTTGACCTCTTGAAAAAAAATAACAGCTTCGATCCAGAGCTGGTATTAGAGAATGATCTGAGCCTTTCGCTCAGCAACTATCATCTTTATTCCAAAGATAGTCTGACCAGATTTGAAATTGGGAAAGTAAGTTACCGTGACAATACAATCATCGTAGATAATGTGACCTATGGCCCAACCATTGGCAGGTACGAATATTTACGGAAACTTGGTTATCAGACAGATGCGATCACTGCCACTATAGCTAAGATTCAACTGCAGGAAATAGATTTTGAGGAATACTTCAACAATAAACGGATCAAGGCTGAAAAACTGGAAATCAACGGGCTCAGCATGGATGTTTTCAGAGATAAGCGTTTGCCTGTCCGTGAAGGAGTGATCAAGCCTATGCCGCAACAACTTATGCAACATAGTCCTATAGACCTGGATATTGATTCTGTGATTGTGCAGGATGGGATAATCAGGTATCAGGAATTCTCTCCCAAGGCAATGCTTCCCGGATCGGTGCGATTTGAGGATTTAAATGCTTCTATAGCCCCTTTTGCCGTTCGAAAGAGTGGAGAGAAATATCCATTTTCCAGCGCCACACTTACAGCAGATACAAAAATTATGGGTGAAGGTGAAGTAAAGTTATCTGCAGAAATGTTTTTTGAAGAACCCTATCCAATGGATATGGAAGTAGAGATGGGTGAATTTGATCTGAGGCTTTTAAATGATCTGATCAGCAATGGGTCTTTTATTCGTGTGATAAATGGGAAAGTCACCGATGGGAAGTGGGACTTTCGGATAAACGATGATGAAGCTATCGGCAAGATGGACTTTAAATACAAAGGGCTTAAGCTTGAGTTCCTTGATTCGCTTACGCTTGATCGTGGAAAGGGGAAGTTGGGATTATTTACTTTTGTGGCAAACTTGGTTACCAAGAACAGTAATCCGCGCAAGTTTTTCAATAATAGGGTGACTTCTACCGTCTACACTAAGCGGGACAAATCTAAATTTATTTTTGGCAGTTGGTGGAGAGCGACTTTTAGTGGTCTGAAAGGAAGCATAGGTCTTGGCCAGCCCAAGGCTCCTAAGAAAGAAGAGGAGGAATAATCGAACTCAGGTTATAGCTTCTTATGCTGCTTTTATAGCTACAGATCATCCGGAAGGATTTGAGAATCTTCAGCCTGAGTTCTTCGTAGAACTACAATAAGAAATTTACCATTATATTTCAGTACGTAATTATACGCATGAACTCGCTGTAATTAGTCTTTGTAGTATTTTAGCAAAGTTACCTTGGAAAGTACGATGTAATGTCAGGATTGTCCGATGGTGTTTAATCAGGATTAAAAATAAAATAGCTTGTCCCAAATTGGAAATACTACTAATAGAAGATGAAAGTTCAGTTATTTCAATAATCGAACGGGGTCTTAAATACGAAAATTTCAAGATTGCAGTAGCTAAGGATGGCATCACGGGATTGTATAGGGCGCGTTCGAAAAGATATGATCTCATTATACTGGATATTATGTTGCCCGGAATGGGAGGGATGGATGTTTGCAGAGAAATCCGAAAATATAACCAAGAAGTACCCATCATGATTCTCACTGCCCTGGATCAAACTGAAGACGTGGTGGAAGCATTTAATAGAGATGCGGATGATTATATGACCAAGCCGTTCAAGGTGGAAGAGTTAAAAGCAAGAATACATCGTCAACTGAGAAAGGTAGGCCATAATAATCCCAGCAATGACCACGTGCAGGTAAGCAGTCTTATTTTGGACCGTAACAGCAGAAATGTAACTCTTGATGGTAAACTTCTTGCGTTGACAGCAACAGAGTATAGGCTATTGGAATTTTTAATGCTCAACAAAAATAAAATATTGTCTAGGGGTGATATTTTGGAAGAAGTATGGGGAATGAATGTAAACACCAGTGCAAATGTGGTAGATGTTTATGTTAATTATCTGAGAAAAAAAATTGAGAAGGGGGATAGAAATAAACTCATTCATACCGTGATAGGAATGGGGTATGCTTTACGGGATGAAGATTAAACTAAAAATTATTCTCACTTTTTCATTTATCTCGATAAGCCTGATTGCTTTATTTGCCTATTACGTTTCCTATTTCACCCGTGATAGCTTACAAACAAAGTTTTTTCATCGCCTGGAAGAAAACGCCAGAATTGTAGGTGCGAATAGTATGAGCAAAGACACCTTTAATACGCGTGTATATTATGAGGTGAAACGGAAATACCTTCAACAATTATCCGAGGGGAATGATTATTTATTGAGGGTTGCCAAGGATAAACAAGAACTTTTGGTAGAGCCAGGATTGCCTGTTCCTAAGAAATTTTATCTGCAGGCGATTGAAGAAGGCAAAGCAACTTGGCTGGAAGGTAAAACTTCTTATGTAGGAGTTTATTTTGAAGATGTCCAGCATCCAAAAAATTTATTGGTTATTTCCGAAGGGGTTGATGAGTATGGCCATGGTGAGCAAAAAGACTTGGACAGAACTTTATTGACCGGTGGACTCATTGCTCTTTTTTTTGTCATTGGTCTGGCATTTTATTTCGCAGAACGTCTCCTCAAACCTTTGAAAATACTTAATGACGAGTTAGAAAAAGTAAATATTGTTACGCTCGATCATACGTTGAAAAATAAATACAGTAGTAAGGGTGATGAAATTGATCAGTTATATTCCAACTTCAACTCTATGTTGTATCGGCTGGACATATCCGTTCAGGTTCAGAAAAGTTTTATTGGAAATGCCTCTCATTCGCTTCGTACTCCTTTAACAATTATTAGTGGGGAAGCAGAAATAGCCTTGGCCCAATTAGAGACGACACATGAAGTTTTTTACTCTTTAGAAAATATTGCTAAGAACGCCACACAGATGGAGACGATTATCAATAATCTGCTCATCATGTCGAATCTCGGGAACCAACGAAAAATCAAAGATATACAGCTAGTAAGGTTAGATGAGCTTTTGTATGAAGTGATAAAATCTGAATCAGACGCTAATCAGTCTATAGTTATTAAATTTGATCTCAACAAGATCCCTGAGGATAGTGACGATTTGCTGATCCCGGCAAACCCTGACCTGTATCATATTGCGTTAAGCAATATTGTGTCAAATGCGATCAAGTATGGAAAAAACAAACCAATAACTATATTGCTTGATTTTGACGAGAAACATTTGATTGTAAAAGTTGCAGATAAGGGAATAGGTATTCCAAAAGTGGATAAATCCCATATTTTCAATTCTTTCTTCAGGGCATCTAATGTTGGACACATCTATGGAAATGGATTGGGGCTGGTCCTTGCACGAAACATTTTTGATTTACATCATGCTCATATATCACTAGAATCAGAAGAAGGAGTCGGCACTACTGTGATAATAACGATACCAAAATCTCCTTTCTAATCTCATTCTAATTTCGAGTTAATCCCGTTCTAATGGGTTTGATTCTTTTATAGCCTACTGGTGCTATATTTCATCATGAAAAATTATTTCTGGACGACTCTAACAAGTCTGTTTTTTTTAACTATTGTGGAGATTCAGGCGCAGTCGTCTGAAAATGAAAACGTTGAGAATAATGTTCAACAAGAAGAACCCGAAAAATCAACCCTTTTTAATCTGGATGTGCTTCTAAGGGCAGGGTTCAACTTATACGATCCAGCTAATAATCCTAAGCTGAACGCTACTTTAGATGAAGCCCGGATCCTAATGAGCGGTGATTACAATAATCGGCTTTCTTATAAAGTGCGCTTTAGGTTGAACCAGTCATTTGCACCCAAACTCCAGGATAATAGTTCTGGCGCATTGGATTATGCTTTTATAAAATACCAATTAGGATCGGATAGAAAATGGGCCATGACCATTGGGAAGCAGGCGGCAATGGTGGGAAGTTTTGAATTTGAAAATAACCCAATATATGAATATCAGTTTTCAGACTATGTAAATCGTATTCTGACCCTATTTGTAGTTGGGGGAATGGCAAGTTACCAAGTAGATTCCGATCATACGTTGAACCTTCAAATCTATAGTACTACTAATCAAAGTTTTAATCAGTTATTGACGGAGAATAATTATGTTCCAGGGGACCTGACACCGTCGAATATGCCAATGGGCGCATACTTTACCTGGGAAGGAGCATTTGCTGAGAAGAAGTTCAATACAAAGTGGTCTTATAATATATCCCAATTTGCCGAAGGGCATACTAATTATGCTGTTTCTCTGGCCAATAAGTTTAAGACAAACCGTCAGATGGTATACCTGGATCTTCAGTATTCCTATTACGGAGTCGACCACCCGATGATTGCCAGCTCGGTATTAAACGATTTTTATATTCCGGATAATAAGAAGAGGGTTTTGGCAAAAGATATCCAATATCGGTCGGCTATTCTGCGCTATGATCAATTCCTGACCGATAAATGGGAGATTGCCCTGAAAGGAGCGGTAGAAACAGCAGGGTCTAAAATTGAAGAAAATGGCGGTAAAAATTTTAGAACTAATTACACCTATTTCGCGGCACTTCAGCATAAGCCCTTTCGAACTCAAGATCTACGTTTTTACATAGGCTATATGGGTAACACGGTTACTTATAAAGACAGCTTAAATAAGAAAAAGGAGATTTATAACAGGATCTCCCTTGGCGCTTACTTCACACTACCTGTACTTTAACTCTAAAATTTAGATATATAACCTGAATTAAATATGCGTTTAACACCAAGAGAAACTGAGAAATTGATGTTGTACCTAGCCGGGGAGCTGGCTGCAAAAAGACTTAAAAGAGGAGTGAAATTAAATTACCCTGAAAGCATAGCGTATATCAGCTCATTGATTGTAGAAGAGGCACGTGTTGGGGAGAAATCAGTTGCTGAATTAATGGAATATGGCACGCAACTGCTTACCAAAAGCCAGGTCATGGAAGGCGTGTCTGAGATGATCTATGATATTCAGGTGGAAGTTACCTTTCCAGATGGTACCAAATTGGTCACTGTTAATCATCCTATTCGCTAATCCTAACAAAAAATCATATGATTCCAGGAGAATACATCTTGAAAAAAGAAGAAATACAAGCCAACGTAGGCCAGAAAACAATAAGCCTATCTGTGAAAAATGAAGGTGACAGACCTATTCAGGTGGGTTCCCATTTCCATTTTTTTGAAGTCAACAAGTTTCTATCATTTGATCGTCAAGAAGCATTTGGTATGCGCTTAAATATTCCTGCAAGTACTGCTGTACGCTTTGAGCCTGGAGAAGAAAAGAAAGTTATCCTAGTGGAAATTGGAGGTAACAAGGAAGTTTATGGCTTCAACAGCCTGACCAATGGAAAGATTACGGATGCAGGCGTGAAATCGGCAGCAATGTCAAAAATGGAAAAATTAAAGTTCAGAAATTCTAAAGGATCATAAAATAATAGAAATATGGCAGAATGGAATAGAAGAGAGTGGATCAAAGTTGTTGGCTTAGTTACGGCTGGTTCAGCAATAAGTCTAGATGCACTGGGATTACAAAAACTGGGACTGGATAAATCTTCCGTGAAATATATTGATGGAGTTCTCCATATCCCCCGTGATAAATATGCTTCACTATTTGGACCGACTACCGGCGACAAGGTCCGGTTAGCAGACACTGAGCTGTTTATAGAAATTGAAAAGGATTTTAACATTTACGGAGAAGAGAACAAATTTGGTGGTGGTAAGACTATTCGGGACGGCATGGGACAATCTGCCCGTGCTTTACGGGACGAAGGCGTGTTAGATATGGCCATTACCAATGCAATTATTATTGACCATTGGGGTATTGTTAAAGGAGATGTAGGCATTAAGGATGGTAAGATTGTAGCGGTAGGCAAAGCAGGTAATCCCGATATTCAGTCAGGAATCACTGAAGGGATGGTGATCGGAGCTTCCACAGAAGTACACAGTGGGGCTGGAATGATTCTGACCGCCGGAGGTATTGATACGCACATCCACTTTATCAGCCCTCAACAGGTGGAGACTGCTATTTATAGTGGGGTTACCACTTTTATAGGAGGTGGTACTGGTCCAGCAGACGGAACCAACGCTACCACAGTGACACCTGGGAAATGGAATATTGAACGGATGCTTGAAGCATTTGAAAATATCCCAGTTAATGTTGGCTTCTTTGGAAAAGGAAATGTTTCGACTACTAAACCAATAGAAGAGCAAATTGAAGCCGGTGCATTAGGCATTAAAATTCATGAAGATTGGGGTGCCACTCCATCTGTAATTGATGCATCTTTGAAAGTAGCAGATAAATATGATGTCCAAGTGGCTATTCATACGGATACATTGAATGAAGCTGGCTTCTTGGAAGATACAGTGGCTGCGATTGACGGAAGAGTGATACATACCTTTCATACCGAAGGTGCTGGTGGAGGTCACGCGCCTGATATCATCAAAATCGCCATGTATCCAAATATTCTGCCTGCATCCACCAATCCTACCAAACCCTTCACTGTAAATACAGTGGATGAGCATCTGGATATGTTGATGGCGGTGCACCATTTGGATAAAAATATTAAGGAAGATGTGGCTTTTGCAGATTCCAGAATCCGGCCACAGACCATGGCTGCTGAAGATATCTTTCAGGACATGGGCGTCTTTTCTATCATGAGTTCAGACAGTCAGGCTATGGGCCGTGTGGGTGAAGTAATTTCCCGGACCTTTCAGACAGCACATAAAATGAAAGTTCAGCGTGGACCTTTAGCTGAAGATAAGGGAAAGGATAATGACAATTTCCGTGTAAAACGCTACATAGCTAAGTATACCATCAATCCGGCCAAAGCCCATGGAGTAGATGAATACATAGGATCAATCGAAAAAGGTAAATATGCTGACATGGTCCTTTGGAAGACAAGTATGTTTGGAGTAAAACCTGAATTAATCATTAAAGGAGGGATGATTCTCAGTTCTAAAATGGGAGATGCCAACGGTTCTATTCCTACTCCTCAGCCCGTATTGTACAGACCGATGTTTGGCAGCTACGGCAAAGCCTTGCCAAAAATCTGCTTCAACTTCGTTTCCAAAATATCGATTGATAATGGAAATATTGCCAAGCTTAATCTTTCCCGTCAAAGCCTTCCTGTAAAAAACTGTCGTAAGGTGATGAAGAAAGACATGGTGCATAACAGTGCTACTCCAAAGATTGTTGTAAATCCTGATACGTATGAGGTGACAGTGGATGGTGTATTGGCTACCTGTGAGCCGCTGAAAGTAGTTCCGATGGCACAACGATATTTCTTGTTCTAAGAGCATGTTTAAACTCCCATTAATCGGCTACAAGTGGCAAGTTTTATCCTGAATTGCGTTAAAAAGCCTCGACATATCTATTGATATGCCTATGTTTTTTGCCTTATTCAGAACAAAATTTTCTCACTTTCGCTCAATCATAGAAATTTAAACAAGCTCTAAAGAATGCTGATTTCGACGGAGATTAGAGGAAATATTTATAATGCGGGCTATCAACAAAACTCCAAATCAGTAGATTACCTGTCTTTGGAGTGGTTTGATACTACCAAAAGGATCATTCGGGACTTTAGCATCGGGAGAAGGGAAATAGGGTTTAGGAACCTTACTTCCGATGCTCTTCGCGACGGGGATGTATTATATGAAGACAAGGAGGTATGCATTGTTGTGAAAATATTGGCTTGTCTCTGCATCGTACTTCAACCGGTAAATGCCACCGATATGGCAGTGATCTGTTTTGAAATTGGAAACAAGCATGTTCCCATTTTCATCAATTCTCAAAATGAGATTATAATTGCGTATGAAAAACCGCTGTATGAACAGCTGGCCCGGGCAGGCTATCAGCCAAAAAAGGAAGAGCGGATCATTGAAAAGACCGATACCCTAATGATTCATCATTATGGCGGCAAAAAGAATAAGATCGTATTAGTAAAGGAGGAATAAAATGAACCCGCTATTAACTTTGATGCAAATCAACGATTCGGTGTTCCCGATCGGAGGTTTCACCCACTCTTATGGACTGGAGACTTATATCTATAAGGGAATCGTCAAAGACACTCCCACAGTGAGGCAATATGCTAAGTCAATGCTGGAGTACAGTTTTCACTACAATGATGCTGCCTTCTTTCATTTGGCCTGGCAGATGTGTGAATCCAAGGCGACGAAGAAAAAGATAGCCGATCTGGATGCCATGATTACTGCTTACAAAGCCCCATATGAGATCAGAGATGCCAGTAAGAAACTGGGAATCCGATTTCTGAAGCTGACCGAAAAGCTACAGCCAGTACCTAGGTGTACTTCGTATCTAAAGGCCATTTCCGCAAAAGAATTGCATGGCCATTATGCGATGGCATTTGCAATGTATGCCCAAGCCCAGAAAATATCCTATCAGGATGCTTTAAGTGCCTTTTATTACAATTCCCTCAACGGAATCGTCACAAACTGCGCTAAACTGGTGCCCATCAGCCAAATGGATGCCCAACAGATCCTGTTTAAAATGCAGCCTCTTATTAATCAGCTGGTGGAAAAACAGCCCCATTTGCCAGAAGAATTAATTGGCAACTGCTGTATCGCTCAGGACATTCGCTGCATGCAGCATGAAAAATTATATACGAGAATCTACATTTCTTAGAATTTAACTATGCCGAAAGAAAAGTATGTGAAGATAGGAGTTGCCGGTCCGGTAGGATCAGGAAAAACTGCCTTAATAGAGCGCTTGACGAGATCTATGTCAGACGAATACAGCATTTGCGTGGTGACCAATGATATTTACACCAAAGAAGATGCGATGTACCTTCAGCAAAATTCGGCCTTACCTGCAGAACGGATTTTGGGAGTGGAAACAGGGGGATGCCCACATACTGCTATTCGGGAAGATGCCTCTATGAATATCGAAGCAGTGGAAGATCTGGCGACCCGTTTTCCTGATGCACAGCTCATCTTTATAGAAAGTGGTGGTGATAATCTTACCGCTACTTTCAGCCCCGATCTCGCTGATGTGACCATTTTTGTGCTGGATGTAGCCGAAGGGGAAAAAATGCCGCGAAAGGGAGGCCCAGGTATTACGCGATCTGATCTATTGCTGATCAATAAGATTGATCTGGCTCCGTATGTCAATGCTGATTTGGAAGTAATGCGCCGGGATACTCTTAAAATGCGCGGGGATAGACCCTTTATATTCACCAATCTGATGAGTCTTGAGGGGCTGGAGGAAGTGAAGACCTGGATTAGAAAGTATGCCTTGTTAGAGAATTAAACCGAACGAATGATAAGTGCCATTAAGGTAAACGCAGAAAATGACGGACTGAAAACTGTTCTTAAGGAAAGTTATCACAGTGCACCCTATAAGTTAACTTATTATGGTTCACCGACTTTCCACAAGCATTTGGAAATGATCATCATGAGTGCTTCGCCGGGAGTAATGGATGGAGATGTCCTGAATGTAAATGTACATGTGAAGGAAGGGGCTCAGCTAAAGCTTTTTACACAATCCTTCAACAAGGTGCACCCAATGAAGTCAGGAGCATCACAGCACACGAAGGCTATCGTCGATAAAAATGCTATTTTTCAATATATACCTCACCCTATTACACCCTTTAAAGACGCAATATTCCTTGCAAAAAATGAGATTCATTTAGATAAAGATAGTATTCTCATCTGGGGGGATATCATTTGCTCTGGTCGGGTTCACATGAAAGAGTCGTTTGAATTCACAAGCTTACATTCCATCACCAAAATTTTCAGGGACAAAAAGCTCGTTTTCGTGGATAATCAGTTTCTGAGTCCACCCTCCCAACCAATCCAGGAATTATTGTTTTTTGAAGGATATACCCATCAGGCGACCTTGTTGTTCGCTGCTTCATTTGCAAAAGAACTTAAAACAGAGTTGGATGAAATCCTGACCCAAGAATATAGTGACATCACCTTTGGCTTTACACAGGCAGCAGAGGATGTAGTTCTCATCAGGGCATTGGGCAACAATGGAGAATTGCTATATGATTTTCTTTTGATGCTTGGCCAGCTTTGCTGGGAGTTTTCCCAATTTAAATTAGGTGAACAGGATGAATTAAATGAAGAACATAGTGAAATGGAACCATTAAAAGTAAACCTGAAAGCTGTCTCTGTTAAGCCAACGAAGAAAGAGACAATACGAAAAAAAACACCTGTTGACTCGGAGGCGAAAGCAGGTAAAATGAAACAAACCGAAAAGTAACCGAATGCTATGCACGAGCTATCCATAGTAAAAGATATTTTCCGAACCTTGGAAGAAGCATATCCAGCAACACACAATAATATTGTGGGCATAGAAATTCAGGCGGGACTGTTGAGTAATATCCAGCCCATTCTGATCCAGAATGCTTTCGAAGCTTATGTGGAGGAATATCCCGTCCGTCGTGGAATAGGACTGGAGGTAAGTAAACTGCCAATTATCGCATTTTGTAGCAATTGCAATAAAGACTTTGAAGTAAAATTTCACCGGTTCATTTGTGAATGTGGAAAGCCTTCGGACAAAATCGTTCAAGGGGAAGAATTGAAAATAAGTAAAGTAACTTTTAAAAAGTAGAACTATGCGTAACACACCTAAAAGTAATAATATGCCGGTAGGTTCGGTGCAATGTGAGAATACTTCACTGAATCTACTGAAAGCCAATGACTTTGTAGCCAAAGCAATCCGGGAACGGATTCCTGAAATATGCGTGATCAATATCTGTTCATCTCCGGGAAGCGGTAAGACTACCCTTATGCAGGAAACGGGGAAAAGATTGGGCAAAGAGCTGAACATTGCTGTGCTTGTAGGGGATCCGGAGACGGAGCGGGATGCCATTCGTATGCGTGAGGTAGGGATCAATGCCTTACAGATCGTCACTGGTGGAATGTGTCACATTGAAGCACAGATGATCCTTCAGGCATTAGATCATATTGATTTGGAGGGAGTGGATCTATTGTTTATAGAGAATGTGGGCAATCTGGTTTGTCCTGCAGCATTTGATCTTGGAGAGGATTATCGGGTCACTGTTCTGGCCTCCACTGAAGGGGATGATAAGCCAAAGAAATATCCACGCATGTTCCTTACGAGCGAACTTATGCTTATTTCGAAATCTGATCTTCTGCCATACGTTCCTTTCTCAGTGGAAGCTGCCACAAAAGATGCACGTGAAGTCAATCCCAATCTGGAGGTTCTTTCCATCAGCAACACCAATGGTGAGGGTTTAGAGGAGTGGTGTAGCTGGTTAAAAGAAAAAGTTGCTGAGAAAAAATCCCCTGTTTCAACAGAAAAAGTATAGGGAAGTGCTAAGCGTCTGGTAGCTGACCGTCACCCGGAGGCTTAGCTATCTGTATTTAGAAATGGTTCTTGGACACTAGAGAGATGATTTTGATTAATAAACTGCCAGTTCAAGCAGATCACCAGAGCGCTTGTCAGGATTTTCTTGAACTGGAGTGGTATGAAATCAATACCAAACAGCTAAAGCGAAACACCGTTAACGGCTTGGAAATTCGGATACAGTTCGAGGAAAAGACGATACTGAAAGATGACCAACTCCTGTATAAGGATATGCATAGATCTGTCAGGGTAAAGATCCGACCTTGTCTTTGTGTGGTGTTGAAGTCAACATCTTTCCGGACCATTGGCCTGTTCTGCTATGATGTAGGCAATATGCATTTGCCTATTTTCCAGATTGATGTGGATCGTCTGGCTGTTTCTTATGATGGGAGGCTTTTCGAAGCTCTTCGCAATAAATATGAAGGAGTGAGCTTGGAAGAAATGAAATTAGTACCCGAAAAAGCGTTGAAGCCTTTTGGTAACTTTACATGAGGAATTGATGAAGGTGTTGAATACTATCCTATTTTTTATAGCGATACTCTTGATTGCTATAAGTTGCCAAACCAAACCTGCCGACACTGGTGCTGGGGTCATTAGTGCTACAGACAGCCGAAATAAAACAATCTATTTAGAGCAGCCAGCCCAAAGAGTTATGGTGCTGTTTGCTCCAATGGTAGATCAGGTCTATATGCTTCAGGCAGGAACGCAACTCATAGCCATTCCTGAACAGGTTTATTTGGACGCTTCCACTTTTGATGCTTTATCGCAGTTGGACGAACGGATTGCAAGTAAAAGTCTTGCGACTCCTTCATTTGGGGGAAGTTCGGCCAATCTGGAGTCGGTGGTCCGTCTGAAACCAGATCTCGCAATTGTGTATGAATTCGATTCCGAAACCATCACTCAGTTAGAGGATTTGGGTATTCCTGTCTTTTCTGTATCAAGCAAGGATAAAGAAAGCATCTATGCAGAATTAATAGGAGTAGCGAGATTAATGGGTAAGGAAAAAAGGGCAGAGGAATTGATCCACTATACATCGGAGGAACTAAAGAAAATGGGGGATGTGTCTGTCGGAGGTAAAAAGAAGATCTATTACGCATGGTCAAAAGGAAGAATTTTTTCTACGTCTGGCAAAGGTAGCTTAGTCGATCTTGCCATTGAATCCGCAGGGGCTGATAATGCCTGTCCATTGAACATGCAGGCGGCCAATATTGGGGCTGAATTGATTTATCAGTGGAACCCAGATCTAATTATCCTCTGGAATTCTGAACCTGCTGATGTATACAAGCTTAAAGAGCTCGCAGCCTTGCCCGCTGTCAAATCTAAACAGGTATTTGAATTATCACCAACCTTCAATTTTGATCCCCATACATTGAAATTCCTGGTTTTTGCCAAACAACTCAGGCAATGGTGCTATCCAGATCCCAATTACTCCCTTAAGGAAGAAGTAAATGAAACCTTGGCAATTTTGTATGGGCAAAAGTTAAAGTAAGTGATGGATATGAAACTGTGGATGAAATTGTGCTTACTTCTTCTTTTTCCAATAGTGCTGGTGTTCTTGTCGCTAACTTGGGGAAGTAGTGCTGCCTTAAGCGTTTGGGAACTGATGGATCATATCTATGCTGTTATATGGAATAGCTCAGTTGGTCTCGAAATAGACGAAACGATGGCTACAATTCTTTGGCAGGTAAGGTTGCCGCGTATATTCCTGACTTTTATGGTAGGAGCAGCATTGGCGGTTTCGGGAACGGTTTTACAGGCTATATTCCGTAATCCCATTGTGGATCCATTTTCGCTTGGAATTTCATCAGGGGCGGCATTTGGCGCTGCATTATCCATGCTGGTTTCGGCTGCTTCTATTACTTTATTTGCTTTTTCCTTTGGCGTTCTGGCTGTCGGCATTACTTATCTTGTTTCATACTCTAAAACTCGAACGACATTAATAACTATTGTACTTTCTGGAATGGTGATTTCGGGCGTATTTACTGCTTTTCTTACCGTCCTGCAATACATGAGCGACCCTTATAAGCTACAAGCTATTGTACAATGGACTATGGGGAACCTGCACACTGCTTCTTGGGAGAAGGTAAGGACTTCCTCCCTTCCAATTATTGGTGGTATAGCCGTAATTGTACTTTTTCGTTGGCGGTTAAACCTTCTTAGCCTTGGGGATGAAGAATCTATGGCTGTTGGGGTGAATCCCAAGAAAATGAAATTGTTAATGGTAGGATTGGCCACCATGATCACAGCTGCATCTGTAGCTGCGGTAGGAATGATCAGTTTATATGGATTGATTGTTCCGCATATCACCCGTATTCTTTTTGGATCGGACAATCGGATCGGAGTCTTTGCCAATATCAGTATTGGAGGTACCTTCCTATTGCTCATTGACGATTTGTCCAGGACGCTGATGCCATTCGAAATTCCTGTGGGGGTGTTTACCATGTTGCTCGGAGCACCTTTGTTTGTCTATCTTATTCGTAAAAATGCTGTCAACTGGAACTGATGAGAGAGCTTATTGACATATCCAATCTGTCGTTTTCATTTGATGACCAAACAGTACTTAATAATCTGCAATCGCGATTTTATGCTCAGGAATTAAGTATAATTCTGGGAAGAAACGGGTCAGGGAAGTCTACCCTGTTCCGTATACTCTCCGGTATGGAAAGAAACTATTTGGGCAAAGTTATAGTGGAGGGAGTGGAGCGGAAGGACATTGCAATTGGGCGTAATGCGCCTGTACGAATCGGTTTTTTGCCTCAATTTCATTTCGGGACCTTTCCTTTTAGCGTCACCGAAGTGCTACTTACAGGACGTGCTGCTTTCTCAAAGTTTTCTCCTTCTAAAAAAGATAAACAGCTGGCAGAAGAAATATTAGACTCTTTCAATCTATCTCATTTAAAAGAGAAAGCCTATACCTCACTGTCTGGAGGAGAGCGGCAGTTGGTGTTATTATGCCGTGTATTACTTCAAGAACCGGACATCTTACTCCTGGATGAACCTACCAATCATTTGGATCTCCATTTTCAAGTCATAGTGGCAGAACATTTACAACGTTTAGTGAAGGCCGGAACTACTGTAATTTGTATCATGCATGATCCTAACCTTGCACTTTTATACGGTGACAGGTTCTTTTTAATGAAAAATGGGCAACTATGCGAATTGGGGAATTTAGACACTGAACAACAAGTGGAGGAGTTGGAGGAGACCTTTAATCTGGAACTTGAGCTTGTTAAGCATAACAACAGACAACTCATTATACCAAAATTAAAGAAAAATGGAAACTAAGTCTCCAGCTATACTTCAGGTCCTCCAAGCAGATTTGGAAGTGGTGCAGGATTATTTATGGGAAATAAGAAAACACCTGTTTCCTATGTTGCCTACAGACAAGATACCTGAGGATATCGCTTGTTTGAAAGAATTTTATTTGGATAATCCCCTTTCAGCAATTCTGTATGCAAAAGATGATCATGGTGAACTGATCGGAGTAATTGGTATGCGGGAATATGATTATCGATTTTCATATCTGGACATTCCTAGGTCTCAGGTAGTTGAAGTGGCCAGATTGTTTATTAACCCAAAGTATCGGCGATTAGGTTTGGCCAGTAGATTTGTCACAGAACTGAAAATACTCGCAGAACTCAAAAACATTGAGTTGATGTATCTGCACACTCATCCATTCTTATCCGGAGCTTATGAGTTCTGGTTGAGCCAGGATTTTGAATTGGATAAGATCTGCATGGAATCTGGATTTGAGACAATACACATGAGATTAAAGTTGTAATTATGAAAATGTCTACCCGTTGGCAGGTTTGGTTGAGCGAAACAAACATTACTTTGTAAAGTCTCTCTAAACCTCGAACTGATTGTTTTTAGCGTAGTTGTGCAAAAAAATAATTTGAGAAAGCAACTTGAAGCCGATGATACAGTTTCCTTAATAAAATCATCTCCTTAGGATCACCTTATGATATTCCTTCTTGTCTTCCCATGATATTTCCAATGTATATACCCCTGCAGCTTTTTCAAATAACCAATCGGAAATCTGGTCACTAAGGGTGCTGAGGTTGTTGGATTTTATTACTCCAAATTGTCCTGTGGCCAGGATTATCCTGACAGTAACGGGTCCGTCATTGTAGGTCCCGTCATCCAAAAGTTCCAGGTTAAAAGGGTCCCCCATGGTAGGATTGGGATATACTATCCAATGGGAAGTTCCTGGAAGAGGTTCCACTTTAATAGATCTAGTCTCACTGTACGTGAAATTCCCTTCAAAGTCGAACTGCTTCAGCCTATAGAAAATATTACCTCCAGCAGCAGGGAGATTGGTGTCTGCATATTCATATTCAACAGGTAAGTCAGAATAGCCTGCGCCAGCTTTTTGACCAATAGTTTCCCATTCCTTTATAGTATTAACAGCCCGTTCAATTTCAAAGCGCTCATTTTCCCATTCCTTAGCAGTCGCCCAGGTCAGATCGCCGGAACGGGAGGTCTGATTGTATTTCGCATTGAAGTAAAGGTACTCTACTGGAAGTATCCGATAATTAGGGAAACGGATATACACTACGCCTGGGAAGCCTGTGCCACCTCCCAATCGTCCAGCCCCTCCCCCTGATCCATAGGTGGTTGCAGATTGTCCAATTCCATTATTTGTAGCATTTCCACCTGCATAAAGAGTAGTCCCGTTCGGTCCTGGGTAAGGACTTCCACCAGCTCCAGCCTGATTAACAAGTCCTCCAGATGAAGTTCCTCCACCGCCTGCTCCGTAGAAAATAGCTTCTCCGGAAATACTTCTTTCGGTACCATTTCCTCCGTTGCCGCCAATCAAAAGCTGATTTGCTGCATTATAAATTCCAGATTGGCCCGCTTCTGCCGAACCGCCACCGCCTGCACCGGAAGAGCCGACCGTTTCTCCAATCCCACTTCCTCCATTATTTCCGGCACTCCCTCCACCTCCAGCGGATTCTGCTGTGCCAGATGCTGCTCCTCCGCCACCCGAGGCTCCATCTGCACCTAACCTGATTGAAGGATTGCTGCTGGAAGACCCTCCGCCTCCACCTCCTGCAGCACTTAGGCCTGTAAACGTATTTCCTCCTGAATAGGTAAAAGCAGGGCCATTGAAGGTAGAGCCTTCGCCATTTCCTCCTTGGATTTCAGTGGTAGAACCAGCCCCTTGATTGCCTACAAATAGCGGGAATACAGCGTTCTGAAGGCCTAGACCCGCTCCCATAGTAATATCTGTGTATCGCTGATAAACCACAGCACCTGCGCCTCCGCCTCCTGCAGCACTACCATAGCCTCCGCCGCCACCGCCACCGACAACCAATACCTCAAATTCATCCAAACCGTCCGGTGCCTGCCATACACATGGGCCTACATAGTCAAATCTGATAACAGTAAATCCTTCTGAATCTGTATACTGACTGCCGTTGTCAAGTTGGGAGGCACAAGGAGGTAGGGAGCTGCAGGTGAAATTGAAAACTACCCTGCCATTTGGTCCGGTAGTGTGAAGTATCGCTTGGGCAAGCCGATCTGTAAGTGGTTCAGAAGGCGGAACCTCAGTGGCAAAAACATCATTACCGGAGAAAACAACAAATATTCCCCCACCAGGTAATACCTCCATTGTTTTAGTGACCGTATTACCGCCCGCTCCATCTCCAAATAGCTGAATAGTTACTTGGGATATATTCGCAGGCACATAGAAAATATCATTCCCATCTTCTTCTAGAAATTCGGAACTACAGCCAATACCATAGGGTACGGTATTATTAGGTGGAAAGTACGGACATACATCTGTACCCCTTTGAATGGAATTAATAGTCAAAAGGGTAGTTCCTTCCTCAGTATACGGAAGAGAAGTAAACGTGAATTCCCCGGGAGTGGTCACAGTCACGGCAATCGTTTGATCAGGTCCTTCGTTGACCCCGCTCGTGCTATAATTAACAATGTAATTTCCTGATGTCAGGCCCGCACTGTAGACCGTGAAGGTGGAAGTAGCTGGAGTTGGGGCTCCTAATGGTGGATTTACTACACTGATCCGGGTGATTGGGTAACTAGAATTGGTGGAAGTAATAGTCCCCATTGCTATTGCTGTTCCACAGCCTCCAGCCAACGGGATGCTATAATTGAAAATTCCTTCTTCTGTCGGTGTTCCCGAAATTGTAATGATGCCTGCTTTCCAATTTGCAGTGACGCCATTTGGCAGATTATAATCTACTCCACTATTCTCAGGAACAATTCCTGTCGCACCTGTAGTGGTGTGGGTAATAGTTGATATAGGTGTATTAATACAAACAGTTTGTGGAGTAGCAGAATCAACCGTGTTGTTCGGAGCAATGCTCACTTCTACTTTGTTCGTTGGCGCTGATTCACAGGCCACACCGCCCGAAGTAGCAATCGTGATTCTTCTGAATTGCGTAGTAGCTGACAAAACAGGTGGGTCATATGTAGCGCCAGTAGAATTACCTGTCACAGTTGTCCAAGTGGGAGTGGTCAAATTAGTATTGGATTCCCATCTGTAGCTTATAATGCCATCGCCTGTTCCAGCTGTCAAACTGGTAAAGGGTGCTGGATCCTGTCCATTACAAATCGTTTGATTTCCTGCAATTGCTCCAGCTGAAGGTGTACCTTTTACGACAATTGTTCCTGTAGCAGTGGCTGGATTTGGACAACTTCCTGTAGTTTCAATGGTATAATTGAACGTTCCCGCTGTAGTGGGTGTGCCGCTGAATCTTAACGTTACCCCGTTCCAGGAACTGGTCACGCCTGGTGGTAAACCTTGTACCGAAGGCCCTACACTTCCACTTCCTGCTGAGTAAGAAATATCAACTATTGGCGAATTTTCACAGACTACCTGGCTATTATCTGTTCCCGGCGCAGATGTTAATACGATAAATGGCGAAAGTGTGCCAAATGAAATATCATCAATTGCAAAATCATTTCCACTTAGTGCCGGCTCTAAGTTTACAATTCGTATGGTAATCGGTCCACTCAGCGAGCCCGAATTCCAGTTACCACCTGGTAAGCTTCCACTATGGAACCTTACCCAATAATTATTCGCATTTGCTTGAGCGGCACTGGTCGGTCCAGCGGTTAGGTTTGCGATTGTCCCAACCTGCACCCCATTCACTTCAAATCTCAACTTGGCATAGTTGCCTGCATTATTGATACTCATTGCCCATGCAGAAAAATAGTAATCCGTATTTGGTCGCACATTTACGGTTTGTTGCCACACGGTAAGATCTCCATGACCATTAAAAATCATCATGTTTCTTGGCCCTACCGTATTATTTGTATGGTCTATGCCCCAGAAATTGGGGTGATAATTTTGACCGTTTGTACCTATCCCATACCCATTAGTTCCACCATTAGCGGTGTCATCCCAGAGCTCATTGTTTCCTGCTACATCTGCTTGGTAGAAGTAGCCTGAAGTGAAGGAATTTGTCTTACCCGCAGTAAAGTCTCCATTTACCACCAATTCCTGAGCTACACTGATGGATTGGGTTGAAACACACCCTTGAGGCGTTGTTCCGGTCACCGTATAGTTGCCAGCAATATCTACTTCAATGGTTGAAGTGGTTTTCACAGGAGAGGTGTTCCAAGACCACGTTGTTCCGGAAACGTTTGAGATCGCAGTCAATTCTACGGAACCAGTTGGTGTACAATAGGCAGGTATTATTGTTATAACTGGTGTAGGGTTGACGGTAATAGTAAATGTTTTGGGTAATCCAGGACATCCATTTGCAACTGGCGTTACAGTGATCGTAGCAGTTATGGGGCTTGAGCCAGAATTTCTTGCAGTAAAGGAAGGTATGTTTCCTGTACCTGAAGCCGGCAATCCTATCGATGGTGTATTATTCGTCCAGTTATAGGTAATTCCAGCTACACTATTTCCGGAGAAATTAACCGCTGTAGTGTTTGAATCATTACATAAACTTTGATCAGCTACAGTATTTACCACAGGAGTTGGATTCACATTAACAGTTACATTAAATGGAGCTCCTGTGCAACTTCCTGTTCTTGGGGTAACTGAATAGACTACTGATTGAACTGATAGCGTATTATTAGTTAAAGTCTGAGAAATATTACCCTGAGGAATTGTTTGATTTGTTTCTCCTGAAACATTGGTGTTGTCAGTGACTGTCCAGGTGTAGGTAGTTCCTGCCGGTACAATTCCATTGGCCTCATTAGCGGGCATCACTGATAAAGCATCGCCGCTACAGCTAGTAGTTGTAATGGGAGATACGACAGGTCGGGGATTAACAGTCACTGTGACAGTAAAGGGCGATCCAACACAGTTTCCAGCGGCGCCTGAAGTGGGAGTGACTGTATATACTACTGTCTGTGGAACATTGGTCGAGTTCGTTAAGGTTTGGGAAATGCTTGATTGCAGCGTTGTTTGATTCGTTTCCCCAGTTACATTAGGATTATCTGCTACAGTCCATCTATATCTTGTATTTGTTGGAACTATGCTTCCTGAGCCGTTGACAGGTGAAACAGTAAATGCAGCCCCGCTACAAGCAGCCGTCGTTTGGGCAGGAATAGCAGGTTTTGGATTTACTGTCACGGTTAAAGTGAAAGGAGGGCCAGCACAATTTGCCGAACTTGTAGGGGTAACGGTGTAGGTTGCTGTTTGTGGTATATTGGTAGGATTGTTTAATGAGCCTGAAATGCTTGTTCCATTTCCAGCCATACCACCTGTAAGCCCTCCTGTCACTGAAGGAGCAGACCAAGTATAGGTTGTGCCGGGTAAAACTACTCCATTTGTTCCGTTGACAGGGGTAAATGCAAAAGTGTCACCACTACAAACTGCACGGGTCATGGGACTAATTGCTGATTTTGGATTGACAGTAATCGTACCTGTAGCTACCACGGTGCCGCATCCGCCTATGAGAGGAATAGAATAATTAAAAGGATTACCAGTCTGCGAGGTAGGAGTTCCAGAAATTGTGATTACACCATTTGCCCATGATGCGGATACACCGGGTGGTAATCCACTTGCGGTACCTATTCCAGTTGCCCCAGTAGTGGTATGAGTGATGGCCGGACTTAAAGGTTCATTAATACAAACTGTTTGGTTTGGCGCAGCCGAGGTAGCATTGGTGATAGCAAATGCGCCAGAAACAGTAGATGGAACAGTCCCACAATCACTGGAAGCTACTGCATAATAGTATACAGGGCCGAATACGTTGGAAGGAGGGGTGAAACTTGCGCTGGTTTCATTTGGAATCGACGTACCGCCAGAATTGGAAGCAGTTGTGTTGCGATACCATTGATAGGATAAATTTGCTCCTGTTGCTACGACAGAAATTGAAGAAAAAGATTCCCCTGCACAAATGGTTTGTGGTGTATTGTCAAGGTTGGTGGTGAATGTGGTTACCGGTGGAGTTACCTCATATCTCCCTGAAAACTGAGAAGTTACCTCACCGCATGCACCTTTAACTAGGGCATAATAATAATTGACCCCTACTGGCGTGGAGAAAGGAGTAAAGGAAGAAGAGGTGGCACCATTGATAAGTGTCCCGCCAGTGTTGGAATTTGTAGAATTACGGTACCATTGATAGGTCAGGTTGGTTCCGGTGGCGGCAACGGAGATCGGGTTAAATCCATCGCCAAAGCAAACTTCATACGATGCTGTACTGGGTTGGGTAGTAATGACAGTTGTCGGATCAACCGTTATCGTTACGTTTTGGGTGTTGCTGCAGCCGTTTGCAGTCAAGGTATAGCTATAGACAACATTTATGGGATTGGTGGTAGTGTTGATCAAGGTTTCAGTAGCTGCAGCTGTTGAGCCACTTCCTACCGCATTGCTGATTCCGGAAACTGCTGTTCTTGTCCAAGCAAAAGTTGTCCCAGGTGTAGCACTTGTGGCAGTATAGGTACCTGGCACATTATTGCATCGGGTTGTCGTCAGGGGACTGTTTAGAGTTGGCGTTGGGTTGACCGTGACGGTTACGTTTTGGGTGCTGCTGCAGCCGTTGGCGGTCAAGATATATGCATAGACCACATTGATGGGATTGGCAGTGGTGTTGATTAAGGTTTCAGTAGCAGCAGCCGTGGTGCCACTTGCAGCGGCATTGCTTATTCCGGGAACAGCTGCTCTTGTCCAAGAAAAAGTTGTTCCGCCCGTTGCACTGGTGGCGGTGTAAGTGCCGGGTATGTTGCTGCATCGGGTTGATGTTAGGGAACTGGATAAAGTAGGAGTTTGATTGACGGTTATGGTGCGGGTAGCCGTGGCATTGGCACAGCCCCCCGTGCCTGCGACAGTGTAGGTGATGATTGATGTTCCTGCCGCAAGCCCGGTAATTACCCCGGTTGAACTGTTGATGGTTGCAACTGACGGATTGCTAGATGACCAAGTTCCACCGGAAATTGTGGACGAAAAAGTGGAAGTCCCGCCAGTACATATCGTCTGGATCCCAGAAATTGCTCCTGCAGAAGGTGCAGCCGTTACAGTTACTGATCGGGTAGTGGATGCATTGGTACAGCCACCCGTTCCGGGGACGGTGTAAGTGATTGTTGCTGTTCCTGCTGTCACTCCTGTCACAACTCCGGTTGTGGGGTTGACAGTTGCAACTGCTGTATTGTTTGATGACCAAGTTCCGCCGGAAATTGTGGAAGTGAAAGTAGAATTTCCACCAATACACACTGCTTGATTACCAGAAAGGGCCCCTGCAGTTCGAGGAGCTGTTACAGTTACGGTCCGGGAAACAGTCATATTAGGGCAGATTCCAATTCCAGGTATGATATAAGTAATAGTCGCTGTTCCTGGAGATACCCCGGTAATTACTCCTGTTGTGGGGTGGATTGTTGCAACACCTGAGTTGCTAGACCATATCCCACCAGAAACTGTGGACGAAAAAGTAGTATTACCGCCCACGCATACTGCTTGATTTCCAGAAAGTGTTCCTGCACTGACGGTGTAGGTGATTCTTATCTGACCATCTGCACCATTACCTGAAGTAAGAGTTACCGGGAATATAAAAACAAAGTACCTTCTACCTCCTCCTCCTCCTCCACCTGGTACTTGTCCATTTCCACCGTTATCTTCAACTGCACCATCTCCACCCCTTCCTCCGTCAATAGGAGGGACCGCTCCATTTGTTCCAGATGCATTGTTGCCATTGCTACCGGATCCAGATGATGATCCTCCTCCTCCTCCATTTGAGCCTCCATCTGCTCCTTTTCCGCCGGAGTATCTAACATCACCTACACCTTCACTTGCTAAACCCCCAGTTGCGCCCAAGCCAGAATTTTCTCCAGAAGAGTTACCTCCTAAAGCCCTTACCAAATCAGATCCTGAGTTAAGGTAAAACCTTGAGGTGCCACCGGCTGATGTTGTACTACTTCCAGCTCCTACAACAAAAGAATAGCTTTGCCCAGGTATAACTGAAATTACAGATCGTGAATACGCACCTCCACCACCTCCACCACTATTTCCTGTTGTAGTTCTTCTCCCTCCTCTTCCTCCTCCACCCCAGGCTTCAATAGTTATGGAAGTGACCCCAGATGGGACGGGAAATGCTCCGTTGGAGGTAAAAACTTGAGTTTGTACACACTGAGCTTTGCCTTCCAGCACCAGTCCCAGTCCTAAAACCAGAACTAAAAAAGATTTAATTAGGAAAGGACTTAGAAAGTGAGATTGGGTGGGCTTGAAAAAAGAATTAAAAATTTTAAAATAGTCTAAGTTTCTGCACAATGATTCACCCAACCTTTCTTTAAGTAGAAGAGAGGTTTGGTTTGCAATAAATTTAAAGTATGTTTTGAGTAGAACTCTCTCCATCTAATTCTAAAAATTGCTATAAACATGCAAAGAAAACCGTTTCATTTTCACCGAGTTACGCTTAATATAATTTTTGCTGCAAAATAGGATTATGTCATCAATTGCGTAGGTTTTTTGAAAAATTATACTAAAAAATTATATCTCCGATTTAAAAACAACCTATCGTTTAACTCAACTTGAAGAACTAACGAAAGCTTAAAAACAAAAAAGCACCGAGTGAAAACTCGATGCTTCTATATGTATCGTTTAATCTGGACTAGCCACCAAATTTTTTTTAGCCGTTCATGCTGATCAAGAATTCCGCATTATCCCGTGTTCCCTTCATTCGTTGAAGAAGGAATTCCATAGATTCCTGCGAATTCATATCGCTCATTAGTTTGCGGAGTATCCACACACGTTGCATCTCTTCTTTGTCCATCAATAAATCTTCACGACGGGTACCAGAACCCAGCACGTCAATCGCAGGATAAATCCTTCTATTTGCAAGCTTACGATCCAGCGCAAGTTCCATGTTGCCAGTTCCTTTGAATTCTTCAAAGATCACCTCATCCATTTTAGAGCCTGTTTCCACAAGTGCAGTAGCGATGATCGTCAAAGAACCGCCATTTTCTACATTTCGTGCAGCTCCAAAGAATCTTTTAGGTTTGTGAAGTGCATTGGCATCCACACCGCCTGATAGGATCTTACCTGAACTTGGTACCACGGTATTGTGTGCTCTTGCCAATCGGGTGATGGAATCCAATAAGATGACCACATCATGGCCGACTTCTACCATTCTTTTTGCTTTTTCCAATACGATATTAGAAACCTTCACATGTCGGTCTGCAGTTTCGTCAAATGTAGAAGAGATCACTTCTGCATTCACTGATCTCGCCATATCTGTCACCTCTTCAGGTCGCTCATCGATCAGTAAGATCATCAAGTGAACTTCAGGATGGTTTTTGGTGATCGCATTGGCGATCTGCTGTAACAAAACAGTTTTACCAGTCTTTGGTTGCGCCACGATCATTCCTCTTTGTCCTTTACCGATTGGGGCAAATAGATCGAGAACACGCGTAGAATATTTATCCGGGGATGTGGATAAGTTCAGTCTTTCTTCCGGGAAAAGCGGTGTTAAGTATTCAAAAGGAACTCTGTCTCTGATCTCGTCAGTGGTTTTTCCATTGACAGTAGCAATCTTTAACAGGGCAAAATATTTTTCACCTTCTTTAGGTGGGCGGATGGAACCCTTGATATGGTCACCGGTTTTCAGCCCAAAAAGCTTCACCTGGCTTGGTGATACATAAATATCATCTGGCGAAGCAAGGTAATTGTAGTCTAGCGAGCGAAGGAAGCCGTAGCCTTCCTGCATCATTTCCAGTACACCTTCATTCTCAATAACACCGTCAAATTCCCGGGGATTTACTCCCGGACGTCTTCGGCTTGCGTGTGGAATCGTCTCGGCTGTTGGGGCCAATACTTCATCTTGAGATTTAAAGTTCTTACGCTTTGGAAGCTCTACTTCCTGCTCTTGCTTTACTTTCTGAGTAGGCTCAGTTTTCTTTTCTTCAGCTGTAGTAGAAGTGCCTTCTACCTCTTCAAAAACTTTTTTTCGAGGTCTGAAAGTTTTAGGTTCTTCTTTAGTTTCCTCAGACTGAGATTGAGGTTGGGACTGAGACTGTGGCTGAGGTTGAGACTGGACTTGAGGTTTTGGAGCAGGTTTTTTGGCAGGAGCTTCTTTTTTCGCTTTCCAATCTGGCTTGGCTTCTTTTGGCTTAGCATCTGTTTCCTCCTTGTCCTCACTTGGCTTAGCTTCTGGAGTAGGAACAGCAGTTACGTTTTGTCTTTTGAATTTAGACTTAAATTCTGGCTCTTCTTTAGTGGCTTCTTTGGCCTGCTCGGCAGGTTTGTCCGGCTTTTCGGCTGGAGCTTCTACTGCTGTAGTCTTTTTCTTAGGGAGGGCTTTTTCTGGGGTGATCGCTTGCTGATCTAGGATAGCATAGACAAGTTCGTCTTTTTTGAGAGATTTATGGTTTTTGACACCTAGCTCCTCAGCGATTTCCTTCAGTTCAGATAGTAATCTGATTCTGAGTTCTTCTATGTTGTACATAAAGAGGGAATGAAATAAATAAAATATGCAAATGTGGTATTTGAGATCGTGGATGATTTTCTGAGCAAAAAAGATCTGCAGGAAATACTCAAGTCAAAGTGGGCTGACTTGCTCATTCACGGTGATGCCACAATATTAAGTTATGTCGATGGATAATACAAATATTTAACACTGATAGTGAATATTTTAATGTATAAAAGCCACTTAACCACTTATTTGCCGCAGAATCGAAAGCGATTTCCAATTTCCTGGGTTATCTAAATGCTGCATATAAAAGGCTAATAAATGATCCAACAGCTTTTTACGCAGTTCTTTATCAATAGTGGCAGAAGCTGAATATGAACCTTGCATGAGCAATTTCAAATATTCTTCTGCCTGAGAAAATTCTGTTGGAGAAAACGGTTGTGAGCGACTCTCATACAAGAAACCAAAGGCTTCTTCCGGTGCAAAGCCTAAAAACTTCGCTTTTTCTAATAGAAAGACTAACGGAAATTGTCCCAGCTTGGTTTCTTTAGTGTCCAATTGAATGACACTATCTTCTAAAAAATCAAATAGTGACTCGTTTTGATAATTTTCATAGATGGATTTGGAAGTTACTTCTGTCATGAAAAGGGCTATTCCGGTCCGATGAAAATCAAAGGGAATGAGCTGATTTGCTCTATATAACCGTACTTCTGAAACACGGTTGAGTCCAGCATTTTCCTTATCGTAAACCACCATGTCCAGCAGGGTCAATGGCTGATAAAGTGCAATTTTGGATTTATTTCCCTGTATCCGGACGCCATTGACCAAGTAAGATTTGAGCCCAAGTTCCCGGGTGAATATCTTCACAATGATGCTAGTCTCCTTATACTTGATCGCACTGAGGACAATTCCTTTCGTTTTCTTCAGCATACCGACGGTTTTAACATATAGTGAAATAGGTTGCGTACTGAATTTTCCTGCCTTTGATTTGTAGGAATGATACTTTTAAGTGTGTTTAGTTGAACCCGTTTTTCTACCAAGAGATCAGGGCTCTGCCTCTAAATTGGTGCTCTGAACTGACTAAGTTTAAATGCAGATTGCTTCGTACCTACCGATGACGTATTACATATCATATTGATTTACAATAAGTTGATACCCTAGGTTTTTGGCTGTTTTTGAACGTCATCCCGATTGGTGCATTTTCTAAATTGTTAAGCCTCGCAATGACGCACAGCTGAATACTGAACACTGATTACAGCGCCTGGACACCGCATACGTTGGTTGTCATTTTGTCTTGACTCTAAAATCTTGGCTCTTTCCATATCTGAGATAGTGCCTTATTTCTTGTCTTCATAGAAACATTTCCTACAGCGTGCTTCATAACTTTCCCGTTCACCCAACACCACTTTTTCCTTGTCATCTGACAAACGAAAAGAAAATGCGGCAAGATTACCGCACTTCATGCAGATTGCGTTTACCTTGGTGACATATTCTGCTATTGCCATCAGCTTGGGCATAGGCTCAAATGGATTGCCTTCAAAATCCATGTCCAGCCCCGCAAGAATTACCCGCTTTCCCTGAAGCGCAAGTTTCCTGGCTACAGATACTATTTGATCATCAAAGAACTGAACTTCATCTATACCTACCACATCGCAGTCCCCGCTGAGCAACAGAATGTCATCTGCGAAATGTACCGGAGTGGACCGGATCGCATTTTCATTATGCGACACCACATCTTCTTCATGATATCGCTTATCAATGGCAGGTTTAAAAATTTCCACCTTTTGCTTTGCTATTCGCGCCCGGTTCAGCCTCCTGATCAATTCTTCTGTCTTGCCGGAAAACATAGAACCACAGATGACCTCTATCTGGCCACGTTGGTCGGGATTTCTTCTGCGTCCTATGGATGGTTCTAAAAACATGTTTCTACTTATTCACTGTACTTCATATGTGGAAATTTGTTCATTTCTTCTACACGAACAACAAGCTCTCCAGATAGTAATTCTGCTTGGCATGCCAGTCGCTCTCCCTTTTTAAGCCTCCCTATGTGGTGAAAGTTCTTTTCTGGTCCTGTCATTGTACTTAAATTTTCTGACCCGGATTTTACTATTATTTTGCAAGTAGTACAGCGGCCCTTTTTGCCGCAAGCATGCATCCAATCTATTCCGTTTTCATGAATAATTTCAATAACTTTACGAGGAACACCTTCAGACTCAATCTTCAGATTAAATAGGTTTTCTATGACTATTTGAGGCATTTGTTCGTTGGGTTTTGTAAACACCACTCTTCAATGACAATTCAAATTAACAGCAATTATTTAGAAAAATACGCAGCAGATTATGCAGCAAGTGTTTGTGAGAAGTTTTTTTCTTCCAAACAGTTCATTACTGGGCAGGATATTGTGCAGCTGACAAATAGTGCACAGGTTAATTTCTTTATTATAAAGAGGCTTTTTGAACTTTGGCAGGAAGAGCTAGAGAAGCTGAAAAGCAACCCATATTTTGATTATCGGGATATCGCAGTGCATGAGGCCTTGACACAGTTCATGAATGTGCTCTCCCGAAGGATAAAGGCGGAACGACAGAGCTTTGAGCCGCTTGTGGAATCTGCGGTGCAACATGCAATTATGCTTGCTACTGATCCAGTCAGCTTCTATCAAAATGAGATTCAGAAGGCGCCTTCCGGCAAAATCAATGACTATCTCAAAGAGAATAAGAAGTATTACAAGTGGCATGATCAAGTAATAGTATTTTTGATCGATAAAGCAGGCTTTGGACATGATGATAATGCTTATTTGCGCGCAATAGCAGCTAATTATCACACTATTCAAGATTCATTGGAATCGGTGAATTTGCTACTCGCCACACTTGGTGAGATCAAGCCGTTTGATCTAGATGCTTATTTCGTTCAAGAAAAAGCTCCGGAATATTCTGCCCCATCGGCGATACCTAGTCCACGGGATGAAGGAGAAAGCTCATTCTTTGACCAGGTAGACAATGAACCTGTCACGCCTAAAGTTGAAGTACAACAATCTTCGCAATATTCTGCCCCAGAACCTGAACCTACAAGAAGGCCAATTGCCAATCATGCCACTGTACAGGGTAAACTAGATTCGGAGTTGCTGAAATCAAGATTTGAAACTCTTTCTTATAAAGGCATGAAGGGAGTAATAGGCGATTTGGGTGAAAATATAGCGATTAATCAACGCTTCATGTTTACCAAGGAGTTATTTGATGGCAATTCAGATCTGTTGCGGCATGCACTTAAATCCCTCGATAGTTGTCACTCATTTGATGAAGCTATAAGCCTGGTCAATGCACGCTATGTAGATGAACTGAATTGGGAACCTCAATCTGAACCAGTACTTGAATTTTTGCAGTTGATCTACAGGAAATTTGAAATATAGAGATGTTGGGTGTTTGATGCGGGGTGTTTGGTGTTGGATGCGAGAAGTTTGTGAGAACAGACAGCTTCTGAATACTGAACACTTGACTCTTAATTCTCCTTCCAGCTTCCGTCTCCCTACCTTCAGATTTCAGGACTCCGTCCCCTTCGATTTTCCGGTTAATACGTTTTTCTATTAAGAGTTCAGGGCTCCACCCCTTTATTTGCGCTAATCCGCATACGGGTTTCTATAACTGTGCACTCCTGCCTTTGGCATCTTTGCTTATTACTGATATCCTGCTCCATCTCACCTGCTCGATAGATGATGCAACTAATATTGGTCATGCCTGCCTGCGGTAGGCTGACCTACGGCATTCTTAGGACTTTATCTGCATTCCATTCTTACCAGACATTAAGATGTCCGGCTTTATAATTGATCATGCGTAGGGCATTCTCAGACTAAACATAGTCGCTGAATTCCAACAGTGGGGAACTGCGAAATGACCACCTAAAGGGTAGGCAGGTTTCACACTTTATCCTTCATACTTGTCACTTGGTTTTTGATACTCGATTCCTTGACTCTTGATTCTTGATACTCTTTACTTCCTACTTCATGCTGTCTTCCCCTAAACTTTCCCCTTACTTACCTTTTTTGACTTTCCCACCGTGTAATGATTAGGATTTAGTTCATACACAGATTAACTTGTTTCTTACTTGTTGTAGTTTCTGAATAAAGTATTGTTTCATGCAAAAGAAAATACCAAATCTGAAAGATCTCCCAAACTTTGATTCAGGAATTGATTCAGTGGATAATTATTGGTATCTCATCATGTATCTTCGAGATCTGATCAAAGCATCGGAAATAAAGGCTGGCTTGGTTTTGTCGTTTTACGGGTTGTTAATGAATGTATTTTTCCAATTTTATGAGCATCTGATTGAGATGGCAGCCAGCGATTTCTTCACCTACGGGTTTATGGGATTGTGGTTTGTGTTCACCGTAACCTCTATTTACTTTAGCTTCAGGTGCTTCATGCCACATATAGAGACCAAGTTTGACAAGAGTGTCTTCTTCTTTGGAGACATAATTTCTTCCTATGGGCCTATTAAAGATTATGTTAAGGAACTGGAGCAGGTAAACACACGCAGAAGACCTTTGTTTGATCAGCTTGGTGAGCAGGTATATATTAATGCGAAGATTACTGCTTCAAAATTCAAGAACGTTAACCTATCAGTACGGTATTTAGCATATAATATAGGATTGATGTTTGTGTACATTTTTTATTACGCAATTAAGACAGTTTTCTGAAGTTCCCATGATTGGATACCTCAAACTCAGAAAGCAAGTCCTGAGCCGCTTAGCAGCAGATCTGCCTGATTCATTGACTTATCACGGAGTGGATCATACCTTGGATGTACTTCAGGTTTGTAACCAATACATCAGGAGGTTAAATCTTCCCATAGAAGATAGGTATATGTTGCGTACAGGCGCTATTGTCCATGATATGGGATTCTTGAAAGAACCTTCAAACCATGAAGAAGTAGGTGCTGAAATGGCGGAAGGTATATTAAAGGAGTTAGGAGTAGGTAGCGGGCAAATCGATGTGATCAAAGGGCTGGTAATGGCCACTAAAATCCCCCAAAAACCGAAAACCCATCTAGAACAGATAATTTGCGATGCTGACCTGGATTATCTGGGAAGAAAGGATTATCCTGAGATAAGCCATAAACTCTTCCTTGAACTGAGAAACATGAAGTCCATTTCTACGGAAGAGGAATGGCGTAACCTACAGATCAACTTTTTAAAGTCCCACCAGTTTCATACTTCCTTTGCACAGGGATACAGAGAGCCACAAAAGCAGATTTGGCTGAAGACGTTGCTTAACGGGAAGTGAGGAATATCAAATCCTTATGCCATTCTTCCCAGTTGTAAAGCCCGGGAGCTGTCCATTTTGATGAACGTAAACAGCAGGATGGTAAAAGACCAGAGTGACGATCCGCCATAGCTAAAGAACGGTAAAGGGATCCCTACTACCGGGAACAACCCGATGGTCATAGCGATATTGACCATGAAGTGAAATGTCAGAATAGATATAACACAGTACCCATATATTCTGTTGAACCTGTTTTTTTGGCGCTCTGCCATGATCACTAGCCGGATTAACAAGGTCACGAAAAGTGCAACTACGACCAAGCTGCCGATCCAGCCAAATTCCTCGCCCAACGTACAGAAAATGAAATCTGTATGCTGCTCGGGAACAAAGTCAAATTTAGTCTGAGTTCCTTCTAAATATCCTTTTCCCAACAGCCCTCCGGATCCAATAGCGATTTTTGATTGGGTCACGTTCCATCCAACTCCCAGGGGATCCAGATCAGGATTAAAAAGTACCATAATCCTATTCTGCTGGTGCTCTGGAAGCTTTGAGACGACATAATCCAAACTATAAGTTAATGCGATGAGCGCGATTCCTATCACACTAAAAGCAATTATTTGCTTTGGTGTCTTCTTGCCGAGCATAATGAGTATGCCTACGATTACCACAATGCCACCAGCTAGGTAAAGATTATTCTCTATTCCCAACGCGAGTAATACTAATGCTATAAAGCTAAGTCCGAACACATAATATTTCTGTGGAAGACCCTCGCGATAAAACATGATTAAAAATGAAAAATACACCATTGCTGTACCAGTATCCGGTTGCAGAATGATCAGTATTATGGGAATCAATAGGACACCAAAAGCGCGAAGTTGAAATTCAGGCTTGGACAGATCAAAGGTGGGCCTTTCCATAAATTTGGCCAATGCCAGCGCAGTCGCAAACTTGGCAAACTCTCCTGCCTGAATACGAAAAGATCCAACTCCAATAGATAATACTTGACCATTGACCTCCTTGCCAATAAACGGGGTAAGGATCAACAGAACAAGGAATATGAGGTAAATAGGTATAGCGAGGTTCTCAAAAAGACGGTAATCCGCAGCCATGATGACTATGATAAGTGCAATGGCAGTACCTATCCATACCAGTTGCTTACCTGAATTGATCGAAAAGTCGAAGATGCTTTTTTCAGCCTGTCCATCATAGACGGCTGCATAGATATTGAACCAACCTAAGGTTACTAATGCGAAATAGATCATGACGGAGATCCAATCCACCCGGTTTATGTTAATATCCTTTTCGCGCATTAATTTTTGAAGTTACCAGCCAATACATATTTCTCAAGTTCTGGTCTGGAAATACTGTCTTTCAGATATTTTTCAATCATAAGTGAAGCTGTACTTGCGGCCGCTCTACCGCCCCAGCCAGCATTTTCTACATAGACCACAATTGCGATCTTTGGATCACTTTTAGGTGCAAAAGCAAGAAAAACAGAATGATCTTCACCATGAGGGTTTTGGGCAGTCCCTGTTTTTCCGGCTATTTCGATATCCTTCATGATGGCCCGTTGAGCCGTTCCGTATAGCGCTTGTACCATGGCGTCTTGTACCATATCAAAATGATGCGCGTCTACACCCACTTCATGTTTGGTCAGGTACTCTTGTGGAATCTTGTTATGATCACCATCAATTGCCCTCACTAGGTGAGGAGTATAGTAATATCCTTTATTTGCAAAAACAGCGGCCAAATTTGCCATCTGCAATGGAGTTACCAATAGTTCTCCCTGACCGATTGAGAGGGAATAAATAGTAGAATATTTCCAGCGTCCATTGCCATAATAATGATCATAATACCCACTATTGGGAATTAGACCTTTTTTCTCGTTGGGCATGTCTATTCCCAAAGTTCCGCCAAGTCCAAATTGTAATACTTTCTCCCTCCATGCATTTAAACCGATTTCCGTATCCTTATAAGTATTGGAAGAGACTTCCTGATTTATAATTTGCCGGAAAGCCTGATGATAATAAGGGTTACAAGAATTTCGGATGGCTCCAAAAAGATTGACAGGAGAGGGGTGATTGTGACAAGCTACCAATGATTTGTTACATGCATAAGTTGTTTCGGGAGTTAGCACACCTTCCTGAAGACCAATAAGACTTTGTACAATCTTGAAGATCGAACCCGGAGGATATGTCGCCATAATTGGCCTGTTAAACAGTGGCTTTGTTTCCAATGAATTCAGTTCTCCATAATGCTTGCCAAAGTCAGCACCTGTCAAGGTGTTGGGATCATAGAATGGGGCCGAAATCATCGAAAGGATTTCACCTGTTTTTGGTTCTATCGCCACTACTGACCCTGTTTTTCCTTGCATCAGAAACTCCCCATATTTCTGCAGTTCCAAATCAATACTGGAGTTAATGTTTTTCCCTGCAACCGAGGCAGTATCATATTCCCCCTCTTTGAAAGGACCTTTATCAATGCCTCTTACGTTGACCATTTTGTACTTGACACCTTTTTGACCGCGGAGCTCATGTTCATAATATCGCTCCATGCCACTCAACCCCACATAATCGCCCTGAGCATAGTAGCCAATTGTGTCGCGCTCAAGTTGTCTACCACTGATCTCTCCAATATAACCCAATGCATGAGAAGCTATGGGATTGGGATATGACCTGACAGACCTGGTCATAATAAACAACCCTGGATAATCAATCAGATAATCTTGAATCTTTGCAAAATCTGTGGTGGAAATCTGTTTGATGAAGGTTGAAGGCTTTACCCAGCTATATTTACGTGCAGCTTGGTAGGATTCAATCAAGTGCTCTTTGGTGATTCCAAATAATTCCAGGAAACGGGTGGTATCCTGAACTTGAAATTCCTTTGGCACAATCATCAAATCAAAAATTGGATTGTTATAGACCAGCAACTCGCCATTACGGTCATACACCAATCCCCGATATGGATGATCAATTATCCGCTGTATAGCATTCCGTTCAGCTTTCCTCATGAAGCTGTCGTCCATTACCTGGATCATAAATAGCTTAGTGAGGAGTACCACACCAACTATAAAAATAAAGACAATTATTACTACGGGCCTTTGGTCGTTCATCAGATTCCCCTCCTACGTTTGAAGAACAGTAGTTGTACAATTATAGCCAAAATGACTGTAAAAATCGAAGAGAAAAGGCTTTTGTTCAGTATACCAATGAGTCCACCGGTACCCCACTGATCAGCAATAAAAAAAGCAATTGAAAAGATAAACACCAGTGGTAAGGAGTAGGTGATGTACCAGCCAAGCCCCATCTCCGGCAAAGTTGGTTTAGCACTGTCATCATACCCACCATTTGGACCAATAGCCTTGATCCAATAAGGTCTAATAAATGCCAAAAAAGTAGCCGCAGAGGCGTGAAGTCCCAATGTATCATAGAATACATCTATAGTCAAGCCCACCACAAATCCGATCAGAATTAGAGAAAAGTGGCGAATATTCAAGGGGAAGCTAAGAATGGCGAGTAAATAGATAAAACAAAATGCCACACCAAACAGCGCCAGGTTTTTCAAAAGTAAAATCTGTACCAGGCCCAGAATAATCACCAGGAAAACATAAGTGATTAAATTTCTAAAATTCATTGGTTATTTCAGATTGATTATAGAGCGAATCGAGTTCATTGATTTGATCATTTTCGACCAAATAGACATAATGGGCCCTGCTAAAATCAGTACTCAGATCGATCACTATATCCAAATAGTTGGGGTCGGCCCCCTGTTCAATCGTGGAGATTACGCCGATAGAGATTCCTTCTGGAAACACCGCATTGAATCCTGAAGTGACTACAGTATCACCTGGTTGGGCAGTTACATGGCGTGGAACATAAAGTAGTTTGGCCCGTTTTGAATCCTTTCCGTCCCAGTTGACTGAACCAAAGACATCATTGGACTTGATTTTGGATGAAATCAAAAGCCCTGTATTCAAAAGAGAAATGCCTACCGAATAGTTTTCGGATACAGATTTTACTCTTCCCACTACGCCTTCTTCATTAAATATTCCCATGCCAGGCTTTACCCCATCTTTCGCACCTTTGTTTAAGGTAAGGTGATTTTGGGCAAAACGTAGGGAGTTGCTGATGATCCGGGCGCCTTTGAACTCATATTGAGTTGAAAGAGCTGAATCCAGCTGTATAAATGTGCTGTCTGGAAGATCCCTAAGTGTTTTTACTTCTGCCAATAGCATTGCGTTCTGCCCGAGCAGCGCTTTATTCGCTTCTGCTAGAGAAAAGAAGTCCACAATATCTGACCTGGTCTTAAGCACGGAACCGGTTACGTAATTGGAACTATTAAAGAAAGCTGCACCTTGAGGTGAATTATTGGAGACAATTAGTCCTATCGCCAATACTTCGAGTAAAACAAATAATAGAAAAGATCTTAAGCTATAAAGGAATTGGAGGATGCGTAGCATTCAATTTTATGTCATCAGTACAGTTCGGAAATTTTGTACATTTTTCAAAGCAGTACCGGTTCCCCGCACTACAGCTCTTAATGGATCTTCAGCAATATGGATCGGCAATTTAGTCTTTTGGTGAAGTCTTTTGTCCAACCCTTTGAGTAAAGCACCACCGCCTGTAAGGTGAATCCCGTTGTCATAGATATCTGCCGACAGTTCTGGAGGAGAAATTTCCAACGCTTTAAGTACTGCCTCTTCGATTTTGGAAACTGATTTGTCCAGCGAGAAAGCAATTTCCGAATACGATACCTTTATCACCTTTGGTATACCTGTCATCAAGTCTCTACCTCTGATTTCATAATCTTCTGGAGGCTCATCCAGTTCAGTAAGAGCTGATCCAATGGCTATTTTCACCTTTTCGGCAGATCGCTCACCGATCAGCAAGTTGTGCTGGCGGCGCATGTAGTCTAATATATCCTTGGTAAACGTATCACCTGCTACGCGAATGGACTGATCCGCCACAATTCCAGAAAGTGCAATCAGCGCAATCTCAGTGGTACCACCTCCGATATCCACGATCATAGAACCCATTGGCTTTTCTATATCTATCCCGATACCGATGGCAGCTGCGATTGGTTCAAATATCATATATACTTCTTTGGCTCCAGCATGTTCCGCAGAATCACGAACAGCTCTTTTCTCCACTTCTGTGATGCCTGAAGGTATACAAATCACCATCCGGTGTGATTGGGGAAACATCCCTTTTTTCTGTCCGGGAATCATTTTGATCAACCCACGGATCATTTGTTCTGCAGCGTAAAAATCTGCAATTACACCATCCTTGAGGGGACGGATTGTTTTAATGTTTTCATGGGTTTTCTCATGCATGTTCATTGCTTCCCTACCTACAGCCAATACACGGTTGGTCGTCTTATCGATCGCAATGATGGAAGGTTCGTCTACTACTATTTTATCTTTATGAATGATCAGGGTATTTGCGGTACCGAGGTCAATTGCTATATCACTTGAAAAAAAGTCAAATAATCCCATTTTTAGGTATTGAGTTGTATTTACTGGAGTTGAGAGTTTAATATACTATGCTAAGCACTCATATTAAACGAGGGTCGGCAAAATTATTATCTTAAAGGGACAAATTTGAAAGAATCGGGATATTTTTTGGCAACTAAATGAAATGATTGTCAGAGATCCTTAGTTGGTCCGATGTTTTGCTGCGCAAATTTGGAAAGAAATAGTAAAGAAGAGCTCAGGGCTACGCCCCTTGATTATTGGTTGGCGCAGTCAATATTTTCTGATTTCAGATTTCACCTCTGCCTTGGTCTGTGTCTCACAGACCAATAAAACCCATGGGCTATGCCTAGGCTAACCTTCTGTCCACGGAAGGCAGACCTCCCTATGCAGGATTTCTGTATCACCCACAGAACCCTTCTTGACTTTAATATATTGATTCTTTGTCTGCTGGTTCATGACGCTAGTCTCTTCCATAGATACCCTCATCCATGACCTGCCTCAATCAATATCGTTCATGCCTATGGCATTCTGCCTGGTTATCCTTTACCTCTCTTTTTCCAGACATTAAAATGTCCGGCTAAGTAATTTGGTCATGCCTATGGCATTTCAGTCTTGCTCAGATTTCAAATTTCAGCCTTACTTCTCCGCTCTTCCGTCTCACACACAACACCCCACACCCAACACCCCACATCCCACATCCAGCATCCCACACCCAACATATCACAAAAATTATTTCATTAATAACTCTTAATCTTCAATTAGCAAGCACATTGTTTTTGCATAAAAATTATTTTACCTTTGCATTGTATTCGAAAGTTTCTGGAGGGGACACCATATGGTCCCCTCTTTCATTATGCATACTATGACTGAATTGAAGCAAACCATCCAAGAGATAATAGAGAAGCATCTGCCGGATGAAAATCATTTCATTGTCGAAGTGAAATTGGCTGAGAAATCAGGGAAAACGGTTCTTAGCGTACTTGTAGATGCAGATGAAGGCGTGACGATTCAAGCTTGTGCCAGATTGAGCAGAGCAGTTTCAGAGGAGTTGGAAGCTAAAGATATAATGCCTGAGGCATATATTTTGGAAGTTTCTTCACCTGGAGTCGATTTCCCATTGGCAAGTAGAAGACAATATCGGAAGAATATTAACCGGGAGTTGACGGTTTTTCTGACTTCGGGGCAAGAGATCTTGGGAAAGTTGCTTGAAGTAACTGACGCTGGAATCAAACTTCTGGTAAAGAAGAAAGAAAAAGGCAAGAAAGCCACAGAGGAGGAAGTTTCTCTTCCTTTTGAAGAGATGAAGAAATCAATTGTACAAGTATCTTTTAAATAATTAAAATGGATGCCAAAGTCTTAATAGAATCCTTCGCTGAATTTGCGAGATCTAAAAATGTGGATCGACCTACCATGATCCGTATCTTGGAAGATGTGTTCAGAGCGATGATTCGCAAGAAGTTTGAAACTGATGAAAACTTCGATGTGACCATCAATGCTGATCAAGGAGATCTTGAGATATTCCGTATCCGGGAGATCGTCGACGACGATTCTGAGGATATTTGGGATTTAGACAAAATCAGCTTTACGGAAGCCCGTAAGATCGAGCCGGATTTTGAAATAGGAGAGGAAGTATACGAGAAAATTGAATTAGAGGCTTTCGGTAGACGTGCGGTGCAAATGGCCCGCCAGACACTTATCCAGCGAATTAAAGATCTTGAAAAAGATATCTTATATAATAAGTATGAGGAACTGGTTGGGGAGATCGTAAGTGCTGAGGTATATCAGATCCTTGGAAGAGAAATATTGTTGATGGATGGAGAGGGGAACGAACTGATTTTACCAAAAGGCGAACAAATCTCGAAAGATCGATTCAGAAAAGGGGATACTGTGAAAGCAATTGTTCATCGTGTGGATATGTCAAACGGCAACCCGAAGATTATCTTATCCAGAACATCTCCGGTATTTTTGGAGCGCTTATTTGAAAATGAAGTTCCAGAAGTCTATGATGGCCTTATCACGATCATCAAAATTGTAAGAGAACCAGGTGAAAGAGCTAAAGTAGCTGTGGAATCTTATGATGACAGGATTGATCCGGTAGGTGCTTGTGTGGGCATGAAGGGTTCGCGGATACACGCTGTGGTTAGAGAATTACAGAATGAAAATATTGATGTGATTAATTTCACGGAGAATCTTGATCTGTATGTAACCCGGGCATTGAGTCCAGCAAAGGTATCTTCAATTAATATTAATGAAGAGACAAAACGTATTTCAGTTTTCTTGAAGCCAGATCAAGTATCTTTGGCTATTGGAAAAGGAGGCTATAACATTAAGTTGGCCAGCAGATTAGTCGGTTATGAGATTGATGTGTTCCGTGAGCTTAACGAATACGAAGAAGAAGACGTCGATTTGATGGAGTTTGTCGATGAGATAGACAGTTGGATTATAGACGAGTTAAAGAAAACAGGGCTTGATACAGCCAAAAGCGTATTGAGTCTTACAAAAGAGGATCTTACCCGAAGAACAGAACTCGAGGAAGAGACAGTTGATGAGATCTTCAGGATCTTGCGACAAGAATTTGATCAATAAATCGGGAGATTATGCCCGACTAATACCCTAATATTTTAAGATTTCGAAAGAAGTTTTTGCTTATGTCAGAAGAAAAAATGATGCGATTAGGCCAAATAGCCAGAAAGCTCAACGTGGGAACGGCAACCATCGTTGAATCCTTGGCTAAAAAAGGCTATGAGGTGGAGAATAATCCGAATTCCAAAATCAACATGAGCCAGGTGGAGATGTTGAATAAGGAATTCAAGTCTTCTGCCCTAGATAAAGAAGAGGCTTCGCACCTCTCTATAGGGAAGCGCCATGAGCCAATTTCTCTAGAGCCGGAACCTGCAAAAGAGGAGCCGAAACCTCAACCTGCACCGAAACCACAGCCTGTGCCAAAGCCTGAGCCAGCACCACCAGCTGCGCCAGCCCCAGCCCCTACGCCTGCTCCAGCACCTGCTCCTAAAGCAGAGGCGGCTCCTAAAGCTCCGGAGCCAGCACCTGCTCCGAAGCCAGCTGAGCCAAAAGCAGCAGAAACCCCGGCAGCCGAACCGGACAAAATACCTACAGATACTCCCAAATTGGAAGGAATTAAGGTTCTTGGAAAAATTGATCTGAGCAGAAATAAGCCTCAGCCTCAACCTTATAATAAGTCTAAGCATCAAAAGCACCAGAAGCAAAAACCTACTGAGCAAAGGAGAAATCAGCCTGAGCCAGCAAGACCACAACCAAAGCCGCCTGTGGAAGTAAAGAGGCCTGAGGCTCCAGCAGCTCCAAAGGAAAGAAAAGAAGCTCCTAAGCCAGCTCCTGCTCCAAGCGCTCCGGATCAGTTGATCTCAGCTAAAGCTGAATCTCTAAAAGGCCTTACTGTATTAGGTAAAATAGAACTTCCTACAGATCGTTCTAAGAAGAAAGGTGGGCCTGTGGCCTCATCTGACGAAAGAGGGAGAGATAAGAAACGTCCGCGTAAGCGAATCGATAAGCCAGGAGGAGGAGGAGGAGGACGTCCTGCAGGAAGTCGCCCTCAACCTGCAACTCCCCGAGGTGCTAATCCGCGAAGTGCTGGCGGTGGACCAAGCAGAGTACAGAAGGCTGAGCCTACACAAAAGGAAATTCAAGATCAGATCAAACAAACTTTAGCCCGTCTTCAAGGGAAAAGCTCCGGCGGTGGCAAAGGCAAAAGTAGAAGGGATAAAAAGGCTGAGCGTGAACGGGATGTAGATTTCGAAACTGAAGAGACTAAAATCTTAAAGGTTACTGAATTCATCTCTGCAAATGACCTTGCTGCACTGATGGACATTTCTGTGAATCAGGTAATCTCGGCATGTATGTCTCTGGGGATGTTCGTTTCGATCAACCAGCGATTGGATGCAGAAGCAATAACAATCATTGCCGACGAATTTGGCTACGAAGTAGAATTCACCAAGTCTATTGAAGACGAGGAAGTAGTGGTAGAACAAGATACTCCGGAACAACTTATAGAGCGTGCACCTATTGTCACCATCATGGGTCACGTCGATCACGGTAAGACTTCCTTGCTCGATTATATCAGAATGTCCAAAGTGACAGCTGATGAAGCAGGTGGAATCACCCAGCACATCGGTGCATACGATGTGATGACCAAGACTGGTCACAAGATTGCCTTCTTAGATACACCGGGTCACGAAGCGTTTACAGCGATGAGAGCCCGTGGCGCGAAGATTACAGATGTGGCCATTATCGTAATTGCGGCAGATGACAGCATCATGCCCCAAACTAAAGAAGCGATTAATCACGCGCAGGTAGCAGGTGTACCAATGATCTTTGCTATCAACAAGATCGATAGACCAAATGCCAATCCTAATAAAATCAAGGAAGAGCTTGCTAATATGAATCTCCTGGTTGAAGAATGGGGAGGTAAATATCAGTCTCAGGATATATCTGCTAAGACAGGTGCCGGAGTTGATGATTTACTGGAAAAAGTACTACTTGAATCTGAAGTATTGGAGCTTAAGGCCAATCCGGATAAAAATGCAAGCGGTACAGTAATCGAAGCTTCTCTTGATAAAGGACGTGGTTATGTATCTACCATTATGGTACAAGCCGGTACATTGAAAATCGGTGATATCATCCTTGCAGGACAGCATCATGGACGTGTGAAAGCCATGTTTGACCATAAAGGCAAGAAGCTGAAAGAAGCCGGACCTTCTACACCGGTACAGGTGTTAGGTCTGGGTGGTGCTCCTCAGGCCGGTGATGTGATCAAAGTGTATGACACAGAACGTGAAGCTAGGGATATAGCCAACTCAAGAGAGCAAATTCAGCGTGAGCAAAGTTTACGTACCAAGAAGCATATTACTTTGGATGAGATCGGTCGTCGTCTTGCTATCGGTAGCTTCAAGGAATTGAATATCATCATCAAAGGTGACGTGGATGGTTCAGTAGAAGCACTTTCTGATTCATTATTGAAACTTTCTAAAGATGAAGTCAAAGTAAGTATTATCCATAAAGGTGTGGGTCAGATCTCTGAATCAGATGTATTGCTTGCTTCAGCATCCGATGCAATTATCATAGGCTTCCAGGTTCGTCCGTCTTCAAATGCCAAGAAACTGGCAGAACAAGAAGAAATTGAAATCAGACATTACTCGATTATCTACGATGCGATCAATCAGATCAAAGATGCAATCGAAGGAATGCTTGAGCCAGAGTTTGAAGAAGTCATTACCGGTAACATTCAGGTCCGTGAGGTATTCAAAATCACCAAAGTTGGTACCGTTGCAGGTTCTTATGTAACTGATGGATTCATTACCAGAAAGAACAAGATCCGTGTCATTCGAGACGGTATCGTAATACATGAAGGTGAAATTGATCAGTTGAAGCGATTCAAGGACGATGTGGCCGAAGTGAAAGCAGGTTACGAATGTGGTATCTCCATCAAGAACTTCAATGACATCAATATCGATGATACAATTGAAGGTTATGAAATGCGTGAGATTAAGCGCAAGAAATAATTCTTGACATTTAGTATAAATAAAAAGGAACAGCCTAGCTGTTCCTTTTTTAGTTTTGTGCCATGATACCTGCTATTGTATTGTTATTGAAGATCCTGCTGGCCTTCTGTTTAGTCAGCTTGATTGCCGGTTTGGTTCGACCAGTATATGTGCTGTGGTTTTTGGATAGAATGAACAGACTAAAGGTATTATACTACTATGGTGGAAGTTTGTTGGTTATCGGAATTTGCATCCTCATTATGGAATATTATTCTGGAAATATTGTTATATAAGGGCTTTTATTTTGCCTTATGGGTGTAGTGTAAAATATATTTTTTATTTCGGCGATTTTATTTTGGAAATGCGTATGTAATTTTAGTACTTTTAGAATTGTAATAAACCCAGAATTGAAGAAAGTACTTTCCATATTGCTTTTTATATGTTTTGCCATCTATAACTTTGGCTACTATGGCTTCTATATGTCCTATCATAGTCATTTAGAAGGCAAGTGGGAAGAGCGTATCTATGGGGATGAGCCTGTGGACCTTGAGCAGGAGTTAATAGAAATTCCGCTCTCAGCACCTTACCTGATGAACCAGGAGAATTTTCAGGCTACAAACACTCCTTTTGAAAAGGAAGGCAAATTCTATCGTGCAATCAAGCAACGGTATCAAAATGACACACTTCAAGTAATAGTGGTCCCTGATACTTCCCGTAAAATTCTTGATAATACCATTAAGAAATGGATTTCTTCATTGGTGGATGATGAGTTACCTACTGGGGAGAACCAAAAATCTGAAGTAAAGCTAATGGTGAAGGATTACCTAATGCCAAATCTATTTTTAATAGCAAGCAATGCTCCTAAGGAATTTACATCTGACCCTTACTTTTTAAAATGCAGTTATACGAATCCTGATGCAGGATTTGATTCACCGCCTCCCCGCTTTTCCTGATGAATTTTTGAAGCACTCTTAACTAACCGTCACGCTTATGTGCTGACAGGTGATGAGGGTTACAGTTCTCCCGCTACAAAAAGGTAATGGGATGAATCAGCTTATTCTATTCAGGACATTTAATTATAAATAACATGCAATTGTATTTCAGGCTGCTTTTACTCCTGATGGGAGGTATAAGTATGCCCTATTTGTCTTTGGCACAGACTCCTACAGATGAGTTGATGATGTCTAAAGGAGATATTTGTTTTCTGTTCAATTTTGAATACGGACAGTTTGATCAATATTGGGAGGGAGAGACTCTTCGCAAAAATGGAACGATAGCCAAAGTACAGCGAAGAACATCCATGGTGATGGCTGCTTATGGTATTACTAAGCGATTGAATGCCTATGTGGGGCTTCCATATGTGAGCACAAATTCCACAACTCCCAATGGTGGAAAGTTTGCCGGTACTTCAGGGATTCAGGATCTGACGATTGGTCTTAAGTATGAAGTTATTCGTCGTAAAGGAGCGAATGGTGAGTGGATGGGCTTCGGCTCAGTGACATATTCTACACCAGTATCAAATTACCTGTCCGATTATCAGCCTTACAGTTTAGGGATTGGTGCACCACAAATTACTTGGCGAGGTGTAGTGGAATATGAGTGGAATGCAGGTTTCTATTTAAGGGGAAACGGGGGCTACATCTGGAAAGGCTACACAGAAGTAGAGCGGGAATATTACTACAACGACGGCAGCTATTTTACATCCTGGATGGATGTGCCCAGTGCTTGGACCTACGAAGCAGTAGTGGGTAAGTGGTTTATGAATAAGTCCCTGAAAGCAGAAGTGAGTTACAATTCATCCAGGTCTACATCGGGAGATGACATCCGGGCGTACAATTCTCCTCAGCCCACCAATCGGGTAGATATGGATCGCATTGGGATTTTTGCCCAATATTTCTTCCAAAAACCAAAAGGCCTGGGATTGGTAGCATCCTACAGCAGGGTTATCCAGGGCCGAAATGCCCCTGAAATGGCAGCGTTCAGCGCCGGAATTACCTACCAGTTTGGCCTTTTCTCTCCTAAAAATTGAACACATGAAAATACTTCGACTCTTACCAGTAGTACTTATTGTGCTGGTCAGTATGATCAGATGCAATATGGATCTTGCAACAGAATTAGAATTTAAGAGCTATGAATTTTCAGGGATTGATCAGGATGCCGGCACTTGGAAACCTATCTTGATTGCTTCCGGAAGTGCGATCGCTGTGGATAAACCTGCAGCTGCGAATTCCGATCAGTTTTTGGCAGAAGTAGCCGGAGTGAAATCCCGCATAGCAGCTATGACCAGTGATGAAAAGAAAAATGTGGAGCATTGGACCAATAATGCTGTTCTTCGTTGGAATGAAGTTGCGCTTGGGCTTATTGCCAAGTACAATTTAATACCCGGTCCCAATGTGGATGAATCATACACTCTTCCCAATCCAGCTAATCCGGCGGGACCTCCTGCTTTTCCATTTGCACACCCGCCTTATGCAAGTAGAGCTTTGGCGTACCTTTCTGTGGCACAATATGATGGATTGATTTCTGCCTGGCACTACAAATTCCAGTTTCAAAGGCCTGCTCCTTATGAGGTGGATTCGGATATTCCACATTCTTATATTACCAATAATCTGCCTTCTTATCCTTCAGAAGGTGCTGTGCTGGCCACTGTGTCCCGGAAGATTTTGACCGCTATGTTTCCGTTAGAGGCTGATTACTTGCTAGAATTAGAGCAGCAGCATTTGGGAAGCCTGATTATGGCGGGAGAAAATGTGCCAAGTGATCTGGAGGCAGGGCAGAAAATTGGAGAAGAGATTGCCACCATAGCGCTGGCAAGAGCAGCTAACGACGGGATGAAAAATGCCCAAGCACCAAAGGCAATTTCTGATTCTCTGCGGGCTGCAGCATTTGAGCGGTTCGGATGGCAATGGGAAAACTTGGAAAGCCCTGTACGTCCGGTTGGGTTGACACCGCTTTTTGGAAAAGTGAAGATGTGGAGCGTAGCAAATGTAGAAGATACAAGGCCTGAAGTGCCCCCGGCTCTAGGTTCAGAGCTCTTGGAGAAAGATATTAAGATCTTAAAGGATTACGCCAAGAATGTGACCCAGGAGCGGAGAAGAATAGCCAATTTTTGGCAAGATGGCCTGGGAACATATACCCCTCCGGGACATTGGAATGATATTGCAGGAGAGTTTATCCTTAAATATAGGTTTAATTCTATACGTACAGCACGTGTTTTTGCTTATCTAAATATGGCCTTGATGGATGGAGGAATTAGTTGCTGGGATACTAAATACTACTATTATTATCCGAGGCCGATCCAGCTGATAAACAATTTCGAGACGATTACGGGAACCCCTAATTTTCCAAGCTACACTTCAGGTCATTCGGTATTTTCAGCTGCAGCAGCGGAAGTACTTTCTTACATTTTTCCTGAGGAAGGAAATAAATTTCGGGAATGGGCAGAAGAAGCTGCCATGTCCCGGGTTTATGGTGGGATTCACTGGACATTTGATGCCACAGTGGGAGCTGATCAGGGTAGGGATGTAGCCCAGTATACAATTGATATCGCCATAAAGGATGGTGCTGATAATTAAAAAACATGGATATCCGCAATGATGCCAGTAGTCCTATTTTCTTTGCTTTTCTGGAAGGAAGACAGGAGACTGAAGACGGAAGGGGCCCTAATGCAGGTTTTTCCAAATCAATATGCTTATTGCTTTACTGGTAAAATAGCGGATAATCAGATTAAAAAATATGCATTAGTCGATCAACTACGATTTAATACAAACACTTTACTATAAAAAAACATGAAACTATATACTAAAATAATACTAGCGGTCGCATTTGCGACTTTGACTAATCTATCTACATATGCACAAGGTTGTGTTGCAATCCGCCAATTTTCAGGTTTGGGAAATGCTGTGGGACAAGGAAATATGCTGAATAAAGGAGAATGGAATATTTCTGCTAATTATAGATATTTTAAATCATTCCGACATTTCCGGGGTGATCATGAAGAGCCCAATCGAATTGAGGACGGAACCGAAGTGATCAATCACCAGCACGGTCTCGATTTCAATATCAGTTATGCTTTCTCCGAAAGAATATATGGGATCGTCTCTTTGCCTTTCCAATATAATGACCGAAGCTCTCTTTATGAACACGGTCGTACCGAACGGCACACTACTTATTCTAAAGGTTTCGGAGACATGAGAATCGGTGCAGGATACTGGTTATTATCCGGAGAGAAAGCCAAAAAAGGAAATACCGCCATAGGGCTTGGAATCAAATTCCCTACGGGTGATTATGCAGCAACAAGTACCTTCTACAACCAGGGAGAAAGCGGAAGTGAGCAGGTGAAGACTGTGGATCAATCCATCCAGTTAGGAGACGGTGGCACGGGACTTATCATCGACTTCCAAGGATTATGGAATATTAAAGGCACCTATTTCTGGTATTACGATGGCTTCTATATGTTTAATCCCCGAGAAACCAACGGTACACCTACTAACCGAAGCCGGGCAAATGAAGCAATAATGAGTGTTCCAGATCAATTTGCAGTGCGGACAGGTATCTTCAAATCATTTGAGAAGATCCATGGACTGGGTCTTTCCCTTGGCGGCCGAGTGGAAGGTATACCTGTACGTGATGCTTTTGGAGGCAGTGACGGATTCAGAAGACCGGGTTACATCATTTCGGTAGAGCCGGGTGTAAGTTATATGGTTGGAAATATCACCGGAACACTCGGTGTTCCGATTGCTTTATATAGAAACCGGACTCAAAGCGTCACTGATATAGAAAATTCGACTCCCGACAATTTTGTTCAGGGTGATGCAGCATTTGCAGATTACCTGATCAACTTCTCGCTTGCGTGGAGAATTCCTGGAAAAAGCGCAGGTGTATTCGATTCCCACTAAATGTAAGTGAAGTCAAAGAGCTTTAGCGGGTTCTTTGACTTCACTTTTAAGGCTTTTCGTTGCTAAAACCATAAGGGAAATAGCTAGAATAAACAGTAAAGCAGCAATTAAAGAAAGTACATATACTTCATCCTGAAAATTTTTCCAGGCAAATAATCCCAGTGAAGCCAGTGTCACCGTAAACATGAAGAACATGGGAATGGTTACAAACAGTGCATTTACTTTTCTTTTGATCAGCCATACAGCAATTGTTAATAGTGCCAATGCAGCCAATAACTGATTTGCCGAACCGAAAATCGGCCACAACGTGGTAAATTCTCCTGACAGAAGAAGCAGGATTGAGAAAACAACTACCAAACTTGTAGAGATGTACCGATTTTTGGCTATCACCTGTCCAACTGCCTGTGGCACATCTTCGAAATATTCCTGAAGCGTAAATCTTGCCAAACGCGTACATGTGTCCAAGGTAGTCAATGCAAAAGCTGAAACAGTCAGCGCAACAAATCCTATTGCAAAATCCTCAGGGATTCCCAAAGTAGCAATCATTCCTCCTAATCCAGTTGAGAATAAGGAAACTGGCCCATGGGAGGCCAATTGTGCTACATAATCAGACCGAGTTAATACTACTACGGCACCAACAGCTATAATTGCCAAAAATGATTCGATCAGCATTCCACCAAAACCAACAATTTTGGCATCAGATTCTTTGTCCAACTGCTTGGAAGTAGTACCTGAAGCAACTAGGGAGTGGAATCCGCTGATAGCTCCACACGCAATCGTGACAAATAATACAGGGAAAATAAACCCAAGATTTTCATCTGTAATGTGAATTTCATTGCTCATCTGAATATCTGGATTGGCAATAAATACTCCTAGCACGGCAGCAATGATCATCCCATACAGCAGAAAGCTGTTGAGGTAATCTCTTGGCTGGAGGAGCATACTTACAGGAGTGACTGATGCAATGAAAGCATAGCCGAGCAGAACTAATATCCAGCTATTATAATTCAGTACAAATGGTATCTTCATTCCCAGATAAACAAATACGTACATCAATATTACCCCTACAATGGTAAGTAGCGTGAATGCAAGTTTTTTGTTTCCTATCAGCTTATTCACCCATCCAAAAGCCACTGCCAAGAAGATAAATGAAATTGAGGCAGATGCCACTCCCGGATTGGATACAAATGTTTTGGCAATAATATCGGCAAAGACACCAATGACCAAAATTAAAGTGGAAAAGCTAAAAATGATAAACAGTTGTTTGCCTCTTAATCCAATTTGATTTCGGATAATTACACCTATTGATTTCCCATCCGTCTTAAGGGAAGTGGCCATACTGCCCAGATCATGTACAGCACCAAAAAATATTCCACCTGCTAAAATCCAGATTACTGCCGGAATCCATCCAAAAGTGACTGCAATGATCGGTCCTACTATGGGGCCAGCACCTGCAATAGAAGCGAAATGATGACCAAGAACCACAATCGGTTTGCTGGGTTCATAGTCCACTCCATCCCGTAGCGTATGAGAAGGTGCTGGATTTTTAGCATCCAACCCAAATTTCTTGTAGACAAAGTTGCCATACAGCTTATATGTTGCAAATAGAATGATTGCTGAAATCAAAAGTAGAACTGCAAGGTTCATAATGTATTATTTTGGGAAACTGTCGAATTGAAGTTGAAAATCTCTTTGAGATATATTTTTTCAAAATAAGCTAAATATTAATCGCTTAAAAAGGCATTTTATACAAAATCAACCTAATAAGTGTAACCTTTTTAAAAGCCGACTAAATTTAAGTCTGTTTTATTTAATGGATTTAAGGACTAAATTTGTAACCTTTGACTCGTCAAAAATAACCTAAACACATAATATGGCTTGGTTTAAAAGAACTGACAAAGGCATCAAAACATCTACAGCTGAGAAGAAAGATGCGCCTGATGGCCTTTGGTATAAGACTCCAAATGGAAACATAATCCATACCCGGGAGCTGAAAAATAATGCGTTTGTATGTCCTGATGATGATTTTCATGTGAAAATTGGATCTAAAGAATATTTTGAGATCCTATTTGACAACAACAAATTCAAGGAGTTGGATGCAAACATGAAATCTGGTGATCCGCTAAAATTTTCTGACACCAAGCCATATGTTGCGCGTATTGAGGCTACTATTAAGAAAACTGAGCTCAATGATGCGGTGCGTACTGCAGTAGGTAAAATAAACGGTATAGACCTGGTAGTTTCCTGTATGGACTTCAATTTTATAGGAGGGTCAATGGGGTCGGTGGTTGGAGAAAAGATCGCCAGAGCTATTGATTATTCATTGAAAAATAAGGTTCCGTTCTTAATGATCTCTAAGTCAGGAGGTGCGCGGATGATGGAGGCTGGATTTTCACTAATGCAGATGGCCAAAACTTCTGCAAAACTTGCTTTGCTTGACCAAGCAGGAGTTCCTTACATTTCATTGTTGACTGATCCGACGACAGGTGGAGTGACCGCTTCATATGCGATGCTCGGTGACTTTAACATTGCGGAGCCCGAAGCTTTAATCGGATTTGCCGGTCCCCGGGTGATTCGGGAGACCATAGGAAAAGACTTACCAAAAGGTTTTCAAACTTCAGAGTTTGTATTAGAACATGGATTTCTGGATTTTATCGTAGACAGAAGGCAATTAAAAAGTAAATTGACCACTTTGCTCAACCTTTTGAAGAATTAAAAGTTATACGGCTAAAAGGATTTCAATATTCCGTCAAAATTGGCTGAGCATTTGGCAGCTTTTAGCGATTAATAAATATATTTGTGCTCCCATATCGGGGTCAATCCATTAGAAAAATAAAACCAAAATTTCATGGGTTCTGTAATTATTACATCCATTGTAGCTTTTACCATCATTATACTGCTACTGGTATTTGTTCTCCTGTTTGCACAATCCAAACTTGTGGCATCAGGGCCTGTTAATATTGTTATTAACGGGGATGAAAGTTCGCCTATCGTCACCTCTGCAGGCACTACCTTACTTTCTACGTTAGGCTCACAGAAGATTTTCCTTCCGTCAGCTTGTGGAGGTGGTGGTACCTGTGCTATGTGTAAATGTGTAGTCGAAGAAGGTGGGGGAGAAGTTCTTCCGACTGAGGTAGGCCATTTGAGCCGTGCAGAGCAGCAAAGCAATGTGCGTTTAGCCTGTCAGGTGAAAGTAAAGCAAGACATGAAGATCCGTGTTCCTGAAGAAATTTTCGGGATCAAGAAATGGGAATGTGAAGTTATTTCTAACTATAACGTCTCTACTTTCATCAAAGAATTTAAAGTGAAGCTTCCTGAAGGGGAGACCCTGGAATTTGAAGCTGGTGGATACATTCAGATTGATGTCCCGGTAATTACGGTGAATTTCAAGGAAATGGATATCACCCCGCATCCAGAACTAGGTCACCCTGCAGATGTGTACCAAAGCGATTGGGACAAATTTGGCTTGTGGGATTTGGTGATGAAAAATGATGAAGAGCTATTCAGAGCTTATTCGATGGCCAATCACCCTGCTGAAGGTAACATCGTGATGCTTACCATCCGTATCGCTACTCCACCATGGGACCGTGCAAACAATAAGTGGATGGATGTGAATCCAGGAGTTTGTTCTTCTTACGTGTTCTCTAGAAAACCTGGAGATAAAGTAACCATTTCAGGGCCTTATGGAGAATTCCACATCAATCCGACACAACGTGAAATGATTTATATTGGTGGTGGAGCTGGTATGGCGCCATTAAGAGCTCAAATTTTCCACTTGTTCCACACTGAAAAGACCAGCAGAAAAGTTACCTACTGGTACGGCGGTCGATCTAAGAAAGAATTGTTCTACGTTCCTCATTTCAGGGAAATTGAAGAGAACTTCCCGAACTTCCAATTTAATATCGGTTTATCAGAACCGCTTCCAGAAGATAATTGGAAAATTAAGAAGTCACTTGATGACAAAGAAGCGGATGGCTATGTAGGCTTCATTCACCAAGTACTATACGATAATTATCTAAAAGATCACCCTGAACCAGATGAAGTAGAATATTATCTATGTGGACCTCCTTTGATGAACGCTGCCGTTTTGAAATTGCTCGATGATCTAGGTATTCCTCAGGAAAATATCCGATTCGATGACTTCGGTGGATAATGAAACTAATCAGATCCCGCTTCGGCGGGATTTTTTAATTCAGGAGCTTTTTTGATTAATTTTGCAAAAGAGCATGTCCAAAGATCCATCATCTGACTGTAACATCCCGATAGCATGTTGGGATTGCTCATTACTATACTATTGCGACAAGCCCTAATTACCATTCCCTGATTATGAACATTCAATCTTTTTTCGAACCAGTTGCCGAATATCTCTGGCAAAAGATCTATCCAAACAATTCCTTCTTCAAGCAAATCCACTATTTCGGAGAAGAATTTCCTGATTTAAAAGGAGTTCAAATCGCTCTGGTAGGAATTAAAGAAAACCGTGGCCTTCAAAAGGCAGAAAGCGCGGACCGCGGTAGCTCCGAAATCCGGGAGAAATTATATCAACTTAAAAAAGGTTTTGGCTCCTATCGAGTGGCTGATTTAGGAGATTTAATTTCTGGAAAGAATGTTAGTGATACTTACTTAAGTATGCAGAAAGTAGGGGAATATCTGATGAAGCAGCAGATTCTTCCAATTTACTTTGGAGGGTCGCATGACTTGGACTATGGCCAATACCTCTCTTATGAAAAGATGAAGAAGCTTGTAAGCTTACTGACTGTAGATGCTAAACTGGACATGGAGGAGGAGGGGCCATTGGCAGATCAGCATACGCAGGAAATAATTCTTCATCAACCAAATTTCTTGTTTTCTTCAGCACATTTAGCTTACCAGAGTTTCCTGGTGGATCCTACATTAATTAATGTGGTGGAAAAACTGTACTTTGAGCATGTGCGGTTAGGTGAATTGCGGGCTGAATTTAAAGAAGTTGAGCCGCTGATCCGCAATGCTGATTTGCTCAGCTTTGACCTTTGTGCTATTCAGTCTGGAGATGCTCCGGGTGCCGTGGATGCCCAACCTTTCGGATTAACAGCGGAAGAAGCCTGCCAGATTTGCTGGTTTGCTGGCACAAATGAGAAATTGAGCTCTATTGGGATCTATGGGTATGAACCGTATTTTGATGACGCTGCTAACAAAACCGCTAAAGTGGTGGCGGTGATGATATGGTATTTTTTGGAAGGATTTTATTCCCGAAAAGACAGCCTTTCATTCAAGAGCAGTGATTACATCAAATACACCGTATCCTTGGATACTAAACCCAATACTATGGTGTTCTATAAAAGCAAGCGAAGTGGAAAATGGTGGATGGAAATACCCCATAATGAGACAGAGCGGTATGAGCGTGGGACAACCGTGCCATGTAGCTATGCAGATTATCAAATGGCTCAGAGAGGAGAAATTCCCGAGCGTTGGATCAATGCTCAAATCAAGTTACTTTAATGAAAGTGTATTCCAAGCAGCAACTGGCTCTTCGCAACGGTCAGGATAAACCTGAGATTTGGGTAGCATTTGAAGGGATTATTTACGATGTGAGCAATTCGGGATTGTGGAAGAAGGGAATGCATTATGAACATTGGGCAGGGCAAGATCTGACGGATGAGTTACCGGATGCTCCTCATACGGCAAAGGTTTTTGAAAAATTTCAGCCAATAGGCCAATTAGAATGATATTAATTGCAGACAGTGGCTCCAGCAAGACTGATTGGAGAGTAATACATAAGGACCGATCAATCAGTCAATATCGAGGAGTTGGATTTAATCCTTCTTATCAGACTGCAGAAGAGATGACTTTCTTGATGAAGCAGGATTTTTTGGTGGAGCTAGTTCCTCAAATTGAAGAGATCTATTATTATGGTGCGGGATGCTCCAGCGAAGCCCGGAATGAAAAAGTAGCTTTGGCATTGAAGGCTATATTTCCAAATGCCAGCATCCATATTGATCATGATCTGTCCGCTGCAGCCAAATCTACCTGCGGTCATCAACCTGGGATAGCGTGTATTCTCGGTACAGGGTCAAATAGCTGTGATTATGATGGTCATTCGATTGTGGACAGAAGGCCCGCTCCGGGATTTATTCTGGGAGATGAAGGTGGAGGGGGATACATTGGAAGGCAACTGCTGAAAGATTTTATCCATGATGAAATGCCGAAGGAAATCAAGGAGGAGCTAATCGAAAGCCATCAGCTTAGTTATGCTGTAATTTTAGAGCATGTCTATCAAAAACCGTTTCCAAGCCGGTATATGGCAAGTTTCTGTAAATTTATTACCGAACATAAATCCAATCCATATTGCTACTTGCTTTATTATAATTCCTTCTTGGAGTTTTTTGAAAGACACCTCATGAAGTACACCGATTACACTAAGAAACCTGTCAACTTTGTCGGGTCAGTTGCTTATTATAACAGCGACATTTTGCGGAAAGCAGCGATGGACAAAAATTTAAATGTGAATTTAATTATTGAGAGCCCTATTGCAGGACTTACTTTATACCATCAAGAAATGTTAGGATAGATTTTCATAAGAATTCGTGAACTCAGAATAAACAAATTATAATCAAATGAAAGTAACCGAAAGCACCTCTCATTATGATAATTTGGAGCAGATGGACTCTTTGGAGTTGCTCAAAAATATCAATATCGAAGATCAAAAAGTCCCATTAGCAGTTGGAAAGGTTTTACCTGCAATAGCCGCTTTAGTGGAGGAGATTGTGCCGAGGATGCTGCGTGGAGGAAGGCTGATTTATATTGGTGCCGGTACTAGTGGCCGGTTGGGTATATTGGATGCATCAGAATGTCCTCCAACCTTTGGTGTACCGCATGACTGGGTTCTAGGTTTGATTGCAGGAGGGGATCAAGCCATTCGAAAGGCAGTGGAAAATGCTGAAGATGATCCCTTGCAGGCTTGGCAGGACATTCTGCAATATGGACTTAATGTGGATGATACTGTCCTTGGGATTGCTGCTTCAGGAACTACTCCTTATGTGATCGGAGGAGTGAAGAAGTCAAAAGAGGTTGGTTTATTGACCGGAAGTATCACTTGTAATCCAGATTCACCCTTATCAAAGGAAGTAGATCATCCCATTGAAGTAGTTGTAGGGCCAGAATTTGTCACAGGAAGTACAAGAATGAAAGCCGGAACTGCTCAGAAGTTGGTGCTCAATATGATTTCTACCTCTGTAATGATCAAGTTGGGAAGAGTAAAAGGGAATAAGATGATAGATATGCAGCTTTCCAATGCGAAACTTGTAGAACGCGGAACAAGGATGATCATGGAAGCGACGGGATTAAATGAGGGGGAGGCACGGAAATTATTGATCAGTGAAGGCTCGGTGCGAAAGGCAACAGAATTTCATTATAGGAAATAAGGGTCAAGAACCGAGAGTGTAGAACCAAGAATTTAGAGCCGAGAACCAAGAAAAAAGAATCAAAGAGACAAGAATCAAGACAGAGCAAAGAATCAAGTAGGCAGTCGCAGTAACCAGTGATCAGTCGCAGTGTTCGCAGATCGACACAGCCACTACAACAAAGGGGCGTAGCCCTTAAAATGCCGTAGGCATGATCGATTATATAGCCGGACATTTTAATGTTTGGTAAGGAATACAAATAATGTGTCAAGAATGCCGTAGTCATGACCGATCTTAGCGAGATTGTCGCGGATATAGGAAGTAGATAAAGATGGCCGAAGAAGAAGTAAACAATAAAAAAGTGTCAACATAAATCAGGACGTGACAAAGTTGCAGTGATCAGTTTGCAGATGGAAAGTCCAGGGATAATCAAATGGGGCGTAGCCCTGAAACCTGCGCCGCCGGCATGGTATGTCTATGATTTAGAATTCAGGATTCTTGTCCTTTGGGGACAAAATCCAGGTAGAACCAATTGGCGAAGATCGGTTCCAGCCCCTTTGGGTGCTGAATATTTATGTGTGCCGGGCATGGCACTATACTATAGGGTGCGCGACCTCAACGGAGAGAGCAAGTCCCGAGGGGGCCCTCTGACGGGAACCCCATAGCCAAAGCC